>OMBA01000163.1_pt1 | contig 52595 bp, 41 predicted proteins | sample 1673441 | NCBI WGS metagenome assembly OMBA01 (sample SAMEA103958111, study PRJEB25191) | human gut metagenome | biome: human-associated habitat [ENVO:00009003]; feature: intestine environment [ENVO:2100002]; material: feces | place: Germany | collected 2013/2015
CCGTGGGTGCCCTTTCAGGGGGTACGGTTGCGGGGGAAACCCGCAGGAAGGGGGTGCAATATTCATTATTCGAGAGGAGGGGGCACAACACTCCCCTGTCAGAGAACGCAATAAAATCGGGGCCCCCGTTAAATCGTCACTGACGATTTAACGGGGCATAAAAAAGCCGTCCATCGGACGGCTTTTGGTGCTTTTTTGCTTATTTGCGCGTTTATGCGGCGGATTCGATGGCTTTAAGCTCTTTTTTGAGCTGTTTGTCGTCTTCCGTGATGTCCACGCCCGCGCGCATAAGGTCGAGCATCTGCATTGCGCTCACTTCGGGTTCGGAGACGGAAATCTCGCCGAACTCTCCTATCGTGCCGATTTCGTGTTTGGCGGGGGCGGTGTCGGCTTCCTTGCGGTAGATGACGAACTTCTGCCAGCAGAATTCCAGCACGCCGTTGATGAGCATCGTAATCACTTCGACCACCAGCGCGGGTATGCCGAGGTAGCCGGGCATATAGCTGTTGAACCACAGTTTGAACGGGAAGAACGGAACATAGAACAGGAACGCAAGGAACATTGCCCTCGGCACGTTGCCCGCCGATTTGAAGGTGAATTTCCTGTTGATGGTGAAGTTCCAGACTATGGAAAGGAAGAGCGCGACCGCCGTGGCGACAAACCACAGCAGGGAGTTTTCGGTGATGAACCACACCGTCCTGCCTTCGAGCATCGTCAGAGCCTCGGACAGAATGGTGAACGTAATGAATTCCACAAGCCCTGCGCTTGCCGTGCAGACGGCGTATTTGATAATCTGCACCAGCGTCTTTCGCTTGGCTTTCTTTTCCTCTTTTTCCGCCTCCGCATCCAGATAGTCGAATGCGAGCTGCGTGTCGAAATAATTGTCTTTGCTCATCGTTTCCCTCCTTGCAATGAAAAGATTATACTACAAAACTTTCCGTGCGAAAAGGGGTAATCCGAAATTTCGTTGATTTGTTAAAGGTCGTCCGCACAATCGGGAAACAGAGGGATTAGTTTTGCGCGAATATGGCAATGATATGCGCGTGAATACATCCGAAATGCAAAGTTTCATCAAAGACCGCTTCCACAACACGGGCGACCTGCTCCTGCGCGAAATCCCGCACGGGGACGGCGGCGTCCTGTTCTGCTACATCGACAGCCTTTCGGACAAACTGCTCCTCGAACAGGACGTCATCGCGCCCGTGTCGGAGTGCGAAAAGGTGTTCGACGGCAGCGTCAAATCTCAGGACGAAATGCGGGAACTGCTCCTTGCCGTCACCTCTTTCTGTCAGGACGTCACCGTGCTTTCCGTGGAAGACGGAGTGAAGAAAATCGCAGAAGGGGACGTGGGTATGTTCGCGGAAGGGTTCGACTGTTTCTTTATGTTCTCCCTGCGCAAGACGGACAAGCGCTCCGTCGCCGAACCGCCCACCGCCACCGTACTCAAAGGTCCGCGTGAAGGGTTCATCGAGGAAATCAAGACCAACACGGCGATGATACGCCGCAAAATCAAGTCCCCCGACCTCGTGTTCGAGAATATGAGCATAGGAAGATACTCCTCCACCCCCGTCACCGTCGTGTACGTCCACGGCATAGCCGACCCCGTCACCGTACGGAAAATAAAGGCCGCTCTGGAAAAAGCGGACATCGACGGCGTGACGGACAGCGCGTATCTCACCTCCTTCCTCGAAGAGCGCAAACACTCCTTCTTCAAACAGGTCGGCAACACGGAAAAACCCGACGTCGTCGCGGCAAAACTGCTGGAAGGCAGGGTCGCGGTTATTGTGGACGGCTCCCCCATCGTGCTCACCCTGCCCTTCGTGCTTATGGAGGATATGCAGGACGGCTACGACTACTATTCGGGGGACTGGCGCGCCACCTTCGCGCGCATATTCCGCTTTCTGGGCGCGGCGCTCACCGTGCTGCTGCCCGCCGCTTACGTCGCCCTGCAAAGCTACCACTATCACCTGCTGCCCATAAAATTCCTCGTCACGCTGGTGGGGGCGACTTCCACCATCCCCTTCCCGCCCGCGGTGGAAATGCTCTTCGTCCTTCTCCTCTTCGAAATCCTCAACGAAGCGTCGATGCGTATGCCGCGCTACCTCAGCGTGTCGCTGTCCATAGTGGGCGCGATAGTGCTGGGCGACACCGCCGTCAAAGCGGGACTGATTTCCTCGCCTGCCGTGCTCGTGACCGCGCTGTCTTCGATAGGCATATTCTGCGTGCCCGACCAGGTCGGCTCGCTGTCCATCCTCCGCATAATCTTTCTGTGCGCAAGCGCGGTGTTGGGGCTGTTCGGCATAATTGCGGTGCTCGTGGTGACGGTGGGCTATCTCGCCACGATGCAGAACTACGGCGCGCCGTACTTTGCGCCGTATGCGCCGAGAATTGTCGGCGACCTCAAAGACGGGGTGTTCAAAGCCTCCGCGGACGATATGACGACGCGCCCGCTCTCCTTCCCCAACAGAAACAGAACTCGGCTCAAAAAGGAGGATGACAAGTGAAAAACGCCGCTTCAACTTCGCTTTCGGTCGACAAGACGGCTTCTCCGTCCGTTTCCGCATCGTCGGAGGCGGCGCCCCTTTCCGCCGCGAACGTCATATACAATTCGCAGGCGGCGAACCTCGTTTTCGCCTGCGGCATAGTCTTCAAGGTTTCCTCTCTCCCCGGCCTCGTCTACTCCGAAATGATGAGCGACACCCTGTGGCTGTATATCTTTATGGTGTGCCTGGACGCGCTCTGCCTTGCCGCCACATTCTTCTTTGCGAAAAGCGGAGCGGACGCGGTGCTCACCGAAAAAAACAACGCCGCATACCGTGCCGTTTGCCTGCTGCTTTCGGGATATATAACGCTCAAAGGGTTTGTTTATTTCGTTTACACCGAGATATTCCTGATGGTCGACCTCTTCGTCGGCGTCGCGCCCTACATCGTGGTCATCGTGCTTGCCCTGCCCGTCATTTATCTCGGCTGCAAGGGCGTCCGCGGAATCGCGCGCTGTGCGGAACTGCTCGCGCCCTTCCTTCTCGCCATAATCGTGCTCAACCTCGCATTCCTGGAAACAGACCTCGACGCGGGCAGAAATCTGCCCCTTTACGCAATGCCGACAGAGGAATTTTTCAAACGCGGACTGCGCTTCGGACTTTGGCTGGGCGACTTCTTCCCCCTGCTCTTCGTCGCGGTGAAAAACAAGAAATTTCCGTATATTGCCGTCGGCGCGGGAATATCCTACTCCCTCGTGATAATCGTCGCCCTGCTTGCCGTGGCAATGTACGGCGGCGCTCTGCCGTACGTCTACAATATGCTCATCCGCATCGCGGGGTTCAACCAGCTTTCGCTGGAAATCGGCAGGCTGGAATGGGCGGCGCTCCTTGTGGTCATCGTTATGGCGGTGCTCGGACTCTCCCTGCAAATGTGGGGCGCCGCGGAAAGCTGCCGACGCGCGACGGGCACGCCCGTCCCCGCACGGCTGGTGTTTGCCGCCGCCGTGGTCGTCATCCCGCTCGCCGTCCCGACGGTGCAGGACATAGTTGCCTTTTCGATGACGGATTTCGGATACGTTATGCTGGGACTGTCGCTGTTCTTCGCCGCGGCGTTCACGGTCTTTGCGTTATATGCGCGGCGAAGCCGTGCCGTCCGTGAGAAACTCGGCAAACCGTCACCCGCTCCCGCCGCCGCGGCGGAGCGCGCGGACGTATCCCCCGCGGCAGAGGAAGAAGACGCGGACGCTGCCGCAAAGGAGGCGCTCCGTGAGTAAGGCAAGCCACGCCGTCGCAGTCAGACTGCGGGACAGATTTTTCCGCACCAAATGGCTGGTGCTGCTAGTCGCCGTGGTCGTGCTCATATTCTTCGGACGCACCTCCGACATCAAGTCGCTCACCCAATCGGCGCTCGTCATCGGGCTGGGCATAGAGCGGACGGAAAGCGCTTTCACGGTGTCCACGCTGTCGGTCATCGTGTCGGGAGGCAGCGGCGGCGACAACCAACAGAACTACGCCGTTTACAGCGCGGAAGGCGCGACGATTTCGGAAGGGCTTGACCGCATTTCGCAGAAAATGGGGCTTATGGTGTCGCTTTCGCATTGTAATGTCGTCGTTTTGTCACCGAGCGTGTTCGACACCGACCACGCCTTGTTGTTCGACCCGCTGATTTCGGCCTATTCCCTCCCCGAACAGGCTGCGGTGACTTCCACCGAACAGCCGCCGTCGGACATTCTTGCCGCACGGGTGGGGACAACGGTCGCTTCCACATATTTCGTGCAGGCGTCTCTCTTGCAAAATCTCGGCGGCGACGGAATCGCTCTCGTGACCGTGAAGGATTTCCTCGCCCATTCCCTCTCCCGCAGCGCGAGTATGAACATTCCGCTGATTGATATGAAAGAGATGGAACATCAGCCGGAGTCGCAGCAGGGAGAAAGCCAAGGAAATTACGAATTGTTTATGAACCGCAATCTCGTCGTGCACGGCGGGGATTACTTCGTGCTCGAAGAGGACCTGGCGCAGGTGACGACTATGCTTGTCAGAAAAAACGACGTGCTGGGGCGTCTGAGCGTCACCCTCCCGGGCGGCGAAGCGGTGGAGTTCAGGGTGCTGGACGTTTCCCCGAAGACGGAAGCGGACGGGATGAACGTGACCGCGTCACTCGAAGTGTCCGTCTCTTTCCTCGAAGCGCAGAACACTTCGGGCGGAAAAATAACCCCGGCGGACGACCTCGTGAAACGCGCCGCGGAACAGGCGGCAAACGACTTGCGGAAAAGGCTTTACGAATGTCACGCGCTGTCGCTGGAAAAGGACGCGGATTTTTTGCAGCTGCAAAACGCGGTCTACAAAAAGGCGGGCTACACCCTCCCCGAAAACTGCCTCGGCGACATAGGCTTCTCCTGTTCCGTTTCCGTGACCGTGAAAGAGGCGGGCTGACGGGCGCGGGCGATTTTTGTCCCGCTCCCTGCGCCCCGTAACGGACGGCGGGAAGGCGGAATATTATGGAGGGGAGGAAATTATGGACGTTTTGCTGCCCTCCGAAGAGGTGATGGAAAAGATGGCAAAAGAGTACGCCCGCGCCCTGTCCAACACGGGCGGCAAAGCGCTTTCGCTGGACGCCGCCGACGGAGCAGCCTCTCCCCGACGCGGCGGAGATCGTGCCTGTCCGGGGTTTTTACTGCTTTACTTTGCCTTCGCTTTGGGGTATAATTCCGGGTATGGAAATGCGCTTGCTGACGCCGACGGAAATCTGGGAAGGCTTCAATCCCGTCAAGGACGGGACGGAGACTTCGATTATTTCTTCCCGAGAAAATGACAACATCGTCACGACGGAAGTCTTTTTCACGTCCGAAAAGACCGCAAGCGGCAGAGTGCGGGTCTATGCGAAGATAAGTTACGACGCGCGCTGGCGCGACGCGCGCCCCGCGCTTCTCCTTCTCCCCTCTCACGACGAAAGCAGAAAATTCGACGACATCACCTCATCCCTCGTCAAGGCGGGTTATGTGGTGTGCCTTTGCGATTATCTTGGCAGACCGCGTGAGAACGACGCGCCTCACACCACTTACCCCGAAGAGTACGCTTACGCGCAGGCTCCCGAATGCTTTTCGCACCTCTACCACATCACGACCACCGGACGCGAAACCCCGTGGTTCCAATGGGCGAAGGTCGCGCGGCGCGCGATTACGATGATTTCGGAGATGAAATACGTCGACGCGGCGCGCATCGGGCTTATGGGCGTCGACATAGGCGCGCAGATTGCGTGGCAGACGGCGGGAATGGACGGCAGAGTGCGCGCTCTCGTGCCCATCAACGGCGGCGGCTACCTCTGGCGCAGGAACACTCCCCGCTTCCCCGGCGGCGACAACGAACTGCCATCCGACGACGAGGAACGCGCATATTCGGCGGGCGTCGGCGCGGAAACTTATGCTAAGTTCGTGTCCTGCCCCACTTATTTCATCGTGTCGTCCAACTCCGCGCACACGGACGTGGACAGAGCGGGAGACATCCTCGCGCTCGTTCCCGCAAAGGCGAAAGTCCTGCTCATAGTGCGCGGCTCCGCGTCTCAGATAAGCGTGTCGGCATTCGACAGCCTCATCATCTGGCTGCGCAGGAATTTCGCACACGACAGCGCGCCCGTGGGTATGCCGGAAGTTTTCTTCCGCACGGACGAAAACAATCTGTATCTCCATCTGAAATGCAAGGGCGACGCGGAAGAGATAAAGGCGTTCCGTTCGGCGGGAGAACCCGTGTCTTTCGCGCGCAACTGGTCCCCTCTTTCCGAACCGCAGACGGTCGGCAGCGGCGAATACGTCTACCGCGTGCCCGTCGGCGACCCTGCCGAACTCGTCGTGGCTTTCGCTACGGTGAAAAACAAGGACGGCGTGTATTCCAGCTCCCGTGTGGCGGGCATAATCCCCTCCGCCGCAGGCGTGAAAGCTGGTGCGGGACGCGGCGCCGCCGCAAGGTCGCGCGTCATTTATTCGGGCGATATGGGCACGGGGCTTTTCTGGGTGACCACAGACGACTTCTTTCTCGACGAGTCCGTTCTCTCCGCCCAAAAAGGTCCTTTCGGCATAACGGGAGTGGGCACGAAAAAGGGCACGCTGGTGCTCTGCCGCACTTCGCACGAGCCGTTCTCCTGCGACAAAAACGCCGTGCTTCAAATGGACATATTCAGCGAAAAAGCGAAAACGGTGACTTTCACCTTCGTTTCCTATCCCGACATCACGCGCTATTCCTGCCGCGTGAATCTCGCGGGCGGCGACTTCTGGCAGAAAATCAAACTTTCCGCCTCCGACTGCAAGAGCGAAGAAGGCAGGACTCTCTCCCGTTTCGAATTCTGCAAACAGCTGCTCGTATCCGACGCGGAAGACGTGCTGTTCAACAATCTCGTGTGGATTTGACGTCCGCGCGCATATAGTGGTGCTATGGACGAAAAGGAATTTCTCGACCCCACTCCCTCGGAACCGCAGAAAAAAAAGCGCCTTTTTGCGGCGCTCGTTTCCGTCGTCGTAGTGCTCGCGCTCGCGGTCACCTGCGCTCTTCTTCTGCGCGAATACGTCTTCACGTCGTTCATAGTCAACGGGGCGAGTATGTCCCCCACCCTCAACGGCGGCGACGGCGACATTCCCGACGACGGCGACAAACTCATCCTCAACCGCATAGCCGACATAGACCGCGGCGACATAATCGTGTTCACATACGATTGGGGAAGCGCCGAAAGCAATCCGCACGCGCTCGTCAAACGCGCGATAGGACTCCCCGGCGACACCGTCGAAATCCGCGGGGGCGAGCTTTATCTCAACGGCGAACCGCAACGCGAAGACTATATCGCGGAAGAGATGAACTCTCTTTACGACGGGTTTTCCGTCACAGTCCCCGACGGATATTATTTCGTGATGGGCGACAACCGCAACAACAGCTCGGACAGCCGCGACATAGGCTGCGTCCCGCAGGAAAAAGTCATCGGGAAATGCTTCCTCATCGTCCGCACGGACGGTTCGCTCGACATCCCGTAACAAAACATAACGACAAATCAGGCGTTTTATTTCGCGCGTTTTGCATTGTAAAGCGCGCGTTTTGCTCTTTTCCGAACTTTCCGAAAGCGTCGGGTCGACTCTTTCCGCTGCTGCGGCAAAAAGAAACGCCGCCCTTTCGGACGGCGTGTATTCCGTTGTCTGCGGCGCGGTGCGCCTGCTTTCCGTCAATGTTCACGACGGCTTCCGTGCCGTACGCACGCAGTCGCGGCGACGGACTCAGCGGTCGCGGCGGGGAGCACGGTAAAACCACTTCATATGCTTTTCCCAAGTGCGGCAGATGTTCGGGTCGAAGTTGCGCGGAATGTTTTTCGCGACACGGTATGCGTGCAGACTCTTTTGCAGCATATTGTTCACCTTGATGAGAATGCGCAGCCTGTTGAATTCCGTTATGCTCAGTTTCCGGAAGGCTTCTTTGACGCCGACGCGCAGCATCTTGCCGGACGCAAGGCATCCTATCTCGTCGTTGGTGAGCAGGTCGGAGCCGAGCATCCAGTCCAGCGTGGCGTCGGGGAAATTCAGCACGCCGCGTTTGAGGATGTCGACGGCGCAGTGCTCCGCTCCGAATTCGCGGAAGACCTTGACCTGATATTTCCAGAGCCGCGAGGTCTTGAAGAGGTCTTCCTTTTTGACCCCTTTGGACATATTGTCGCCAATCGTTTCGGCAAGGAGCTGTCCCGCAAGCATACCCGACGCAATGCCGCTGCCGAGCATAGGGATGGTCATATACGCGCTGTCGCCGACTGCGGCATAGCCGTTGGCAACCATACGGGTCGCGGGATAGCGCACGGGAATGACGCAGATTTCGCCGCCCCTGACCACTTTTTCGCCGATGGTGGGATTGGTCTTGCGCAGGTCTTCGAGAGCGCGCTCCAAATCGTATGACGACAGCTTCCCTATCCTGCCGACGAGCACGTTGACGAGAGAGGGGTCGTTGTCCTGTATCACCCACGAAATGCCGGGCTCTCCCATATGTTTGAGATAAACTTTGTTGGTATATTTGGGTGCGGGCGCGTCGGCGTTTTTCTCGTAAAACGCGCGGTACGCCACAAAGACTTCGTCCTCGCGGTGCTGGGTGACGCCGAACTCGACGGGGAGGTCTTTTTTGAGGGCGGAATTCACGCCGAGACTGTCAATGACGAGGTCCGCGCGCGCTTCCTTGCCGTCCACAACCACGCCGACCACGGTGCCCTTTTCGACAACGGGTCTTTCGACCTTTGCGCCGAACACGAATTTCGCGCCCGCGGAAGCTCTTTCGTAAAGCATACGGTTGAGCGCGCGGCGTTCGACGGAAAAATCCGCGTTGTTTTCGTCCTGCCTGAACTCGCGCACCACCACGCCGTGCGGCGAAACGAAAGTCCAGCTCTTTTTCTTGAAACTGCCGGCGGGCATTTCCAGCCCCAGTCTGCGGAATATGCGGGGATTGACGTCGTCGTGCCAATCGTAACGCATTTCGTCCAAAGAGGGGGACTGCTCGTACACCGTGACTTCGAATCCGAGCTTTGCCAGCCTTTCGGCGGCAATCATTCCTCCCATTCCGGCTCCTGCGACAATGATTTTCATAACACCTCTCCGTGCGACGCTCTCCGCCCGCCCCGCGGCACACGGCCGCGGAGTCGGCGTCGGCGCAAGCATACGAACTTCCCTTCCGTTATGCGCGCACTCACGTTTTATACAGTTATTTTATAACATAACGCGCCCGATAGCAACAAAAATTTCCTTGCCGCGCCGCCAAAACACCGCCTTTCCGTTCAATCCGCGGGTATAGCGCGGAGGAAAAGCGGAAATAATCCGGATATGTTTCCGCTTGAACGTCAGTTGGTCGTAGTATGTTTCGGCACGCCCGCCATCGCGGGCGACTCTCTCGGTCCCGAAGTGGGCACCATTCTGCGCGAGGACAAGAACTTCCCCGCCTTTGTGTACGGCACTCTCGACCGCCCCGTCACGGGCAGGAATATGAACGAGTGGATATCCTTCGTCCGCGAAACGCACAAGGGCGCCGTTCTGCTTGCTGTGGACGCCTGCCTCGGCGAAGCGTCCAATCTCGGACGCATTTCCGTGCGCTCCGACGGAGTGTGTCCCGCGGCGGTCGGGGGAAAGAAAAGCCGCTTCGGCGACGTGGGAATCATTGCCGTCGTCGGGGACAAGTCGGGCGACGCTCTGACCGAACTTATGCAGGCAAACGCGGTTTATGTGTCGGAACTTGCACATAAAGTCGCCGATTTGATAAAATCCGCCGTGGGCGGGCTGAAATTCGCGTCCGCCGTTTTTTAATTTTGCTTTAACTCCCGCACGCTAACATTTTCGAAAAAGCGGAGGTTGTACACGGCGCCGCGCGCCTTTTTGCCTGTCGGCATTGACTTTTTCGCTTTTAGTTTCTATAATATAGTGCATATTATTAAAGTCGGACCCGCAGGCGCGGCTGCTCCGACGTGCCCGTCGCGGGCTTGCGGCGGGCGGGAGGTAAAATGAAACCATCGACCAGACGTACGATAATCATCGTTTCCGTGATCATCCTCGTTCTGCTCGCGATAATCCTCGCGGTCAGCCTTTCCGGTCCCGATCACGTCATATACAGCGAGTTCATCTCGGCGCTCGCGGGAGGCAGGATAGACGAGATCTATTTCAACGGCTCGTACCGCATAGATTTCAGTCTCGTGGGCGAAGACGGACTGAAATATTACACCTATTACCGCTCCGCGAACATGGACCAGATCATGGAGGCGATCGACGCCGCGGGCAAGCTCGAAAACCCCGTGAACGTGGCGTACGACTTCAACGACCCGTCCAGCTCTTCTCTGCTCTCTTCGCTGCTGGTGCCGATTATTATGATTGTGCTGCTTGCCATTGTGTTCTTCATCATAATGCGCAAGACCAACGGCGCCAACAACAAGGCTCTCAACTTCGGCAAGACCAAGGCGTCGCAGGTGCGCGACAGCAAGGTGCGTTTTTCCGACGTGGCGGGCGCGGAAGAGGAAAAACAGGAATTGCAGGAAATCGTCGACTTCCTGAAAGACCCCAAGAAATTCACCGCGATAGGCGCGCGCATTCCCAAGGGCGTGCTGCTCGTAGGCCCTCCCGGCACGGGCAAAACGCTGTTTGCGAAAGCTGTCGCGGGAGAGGCGAACGTGCCTTTCTTCTCCATCAGCGGCTCGGACTTCGTCGAGATGTTCGTCGGTGTGGGCGCGTCGCGCGTCCGCGACCTCTTCGACCAGGCGAAGCACAGTATGCCCTGCATCATCTTCATCGACGAAATCGACGCCGTCGGACGTCAGCGCGGCGCGGGGCTGGGCGGCGGCAACGACGAGCGCGAGCAGACGCTCAACCAGCTGCTCGTCCAAATGGACGGCTTCGAGTCCAACGACAGCATCATCGTTATGGCGGCGACCAACCGCGCGGACATCCTCGACCCCGCGCTTATGCGTCCGGGCAGGTTTGACAGACAGATATACGTCAACATCCCCGACGTGAAAGGCAGGGAGGAGATTTTCAAGGTGCACAGCCGCAACAAGCCGCTTGCGCCGACGGTCAATTTCAAGAGCCTCGCAAGGCTGACTTCCGGCTTCACGGGAGCGGACATCGAAAACCTGCTCAACGAAGCGGCAATCCTCGCCGCGCGCGCAAACCGCAAGCTCATCACGATGGAAGACATCTCCGAGGCGATAAACAAGGTCATCGCGGGCCCCGCCAAAAAGAGCCGCGTGGTGACGGAGCGCGACAAACGCATCACCGCATACCACGAGTCGGGACACGCCATCATCGCCAAGCTTTCCAAAAACTGCGACAACGTGCACGAGGTGAGCATCATCCCCCGCGGTCAGGCGGCGGGCTACACCATCACTCTGCCCGAAAACGACGACAATCATTTCACCAAACAGAAGCTCCTCGACCAGATTGCAATGATGCTGGGCGGCAGAGCGGCGGAAGAGATTGTCATAAAAGACGTTTCCGCGGGCGCGTCCAACGACATCCAGCGCGCGAGCAAGATAGCGCGCAAAATGGTGACGGAATGGGGTATGTCCGACGCGATAGGCAATATGTACCTCGGCGCGTCGGAAGAGGTTTTCCTCGGCCGCGACTATCAGACGCAGCTCAATTACAGCGACGAAATGGCGGCGAAAATCGACGCGGAAGTCAAAGCCATCATCGACACGCAGTATCAAAAGGCCCTGTCCATCCTGCGCGAAAACCGCTCGGTTATGGACAAAATGGTCAAGATGCTTTACGAAAAGGAAACCATTTACGAGGAAGAGATTGACTCTCTCTTCCGCGACGACGAAGCGCCCGCAGAGGGCGGCGAACCTGCGGAAACAGACACTTCCGCACCCGACGGGGTCACGGCGGCAATCGCCGCGCCCGACGCCGACGGCACCGCTGCCGCAGAGGACGGCAACGCTCCGAAGACGGACGGGGAATAATCACGATAAGGCGGCGGGGGTGACTTTCTCCCCCGCCCGCTCATAGGTTGTCATATATGGGAGAACAGGGAGAAACCAAAAGACACATTCCCACATTGGGAGAAATCCGCGAAGCCAAGCGCGCGGACCTGCACGCGGTGATGGACAAGGACCCCGCCGCGACTTCGGAATGGTCCGTGAAGCACACTTACGCGGGATATAAGGCGCTTTCCGCCTACCGCATTGCCAACAGGCTTTATCTCAAAGGTTTCGTTACGCTGGCAAAACTCGTCGCGGACCGCGCCCGCAGAAAGACGGGCGTCGAGATACACCCCGCGGCAAAACTCGGCAAAGGCATAATGATTGACCACGGCAGCGGCGTCGTGATAGGCGAAACGGCGGAAGTGGGCGACGGGTGCGTGCTCTATCAGGGAGTGACGCTCGGCGGAACGGGCAAGGACACGGGCAAACGCCACCCCACCCTCGAAAACGACGTTATGGTGAGCGCGGGCGCGAAAGTGCTCGGTCCCCTCACCGTGGGAGCGCACTCGAAAATTGGCGCGGGGAGCGTTGTGCTCAAAGACGTGCCGCCCTACTCCACCGTCGTCGGCGTGCCGGGACGCGTGGTCAAACAGGACGGAAGAAGGGTCGCGGATATGGACCAGGTGCTGCTGCCCGACCCCATACACGCGGAATTTCAGCGCATAAACAGAAGATTGCAGGAGCTCGAACGCGCGGCGGGAATGGCTGCCGGAGCGACGGGCGCGGGAGAGCCCGAAAGCGCGGTGGAGATTGCCGCCGTGAAAGAATTCGAGGACTCGGGCGAGGATTGACCAATGAAAATCTACAACACTCTGACCAAAAGAAAGGAAGAATTCGTTCCCATAGAAGGCAACAAAGTCCGTATGTACGCCTGCGGCATAACGGTGTCGGGCGACGCTCACATAGGGCACGCCTATCAGGCGCTCATATACGACGTGATACGCAAATATCTGCAAAAGAAAGGCTATGACGTGACGTATGCGCGCAACTATACGGACGTGGACGACAAAATCATAGCGCGCTCGCACGAAACGGGCATCCCCGCCGACGAATACGCGGAGATGATGATAAAGAAAATCGACGCCGAAATGCGCGCGCTGCAAGTGGACGACCCCGACGTGTGGCTGAGGGCGACCTGCGCGATGCAGGACATCGAAAACTTCATCGCCCGCCTGATTGACAAGGGACACGCCTACGCGACGCCCGAAGGCGACGTTTATTTCGCCGTGGACTCCTTCCCCGGATACGGCAAACTTTCGGGGCGCAACCTCGAAGACGCGAGGGAGAGCGTGCGCATAGAAAACGAGGAAAACAAGCGCAATCCGCTCGACTTCGCGCTGTGGAAGTCCGCAAAGCCGGGCGAGCCCTTCTGGCACTCCCCGTGGGGGGACGGCAGACCGGGCTGGCACATCGAATGCTCCGCGATGAATATGCAGGCATTCGGCGAACAGATTGACATCCACGGCGGCGGCCGCGACCTCATCTTCCCTCACCACGAGAACGAAATCGCGCAGACGGAAGCGCTGACGGGCAAACGCTTCGCCAAATATTGGATACACAACGGGCTCATCAAAGTGAACGGGCAGAAAATGAGCAAATCGCTGGGCAACAGTCTTCTGCTTGCGGACCTGCTTGCGGAATACTCCCCCGAAACGATAAAATTCGCCCTGCTGCAAACCAACTACCGCGGCGACATCAACGTGACGGACAACCTCTTCCCCGAAGCGGAAAAACATCTTTACGGATTTTATAAGGTTATGGCGGACGCGAAGCGCGCGGGTGCCGCGCTTGACGGAACGGACGCCGCGCTCGACGCGGAATTCGACGCCGCGATGGACGACGACTTCAACACCGCGAAGGCGCTTGCCGACCTCTTCGGCATATTCAAACGCGCGGCGGCAATGCTGCGCGAAGGCGACGCCGCAGGCGCGAACAATCTGCTGGGTCAGGTGAAAAAGACGTACGGACTGCTCGGACTGTTCCGCTCCGAACCGGAAGACTTCATCGCCCGCTGCGACGCGAAACACCGCTCTTCCGTGCCCGAAGACATTGCGGAACTCGTCAAAAAACGTGCGGAAGCGAAAGCGGCAAAGGACTGGGCGACGGCGGATGCAATCCGCGCCGAAATCACGGCAAAAGGCTGGTCCGTCAAGGACACCAAGGACGGCGCGGTGGTTGAAAAACTCTGACGGGCGAAAATTCGCCCTCCGAAGCATTCGACCAAAAAACAGGGTTGATTTAGCAAAAACCGACGTTTACCGTCGGTTTTTGTCATTTCGCCCGTTTTTCTTTCCGCCGAGCGTCGGGCCGCCGCTCCTGAAAAGCAACTCCTGCCGCCGCCTTTGCGCCGTCCGCGCGCGCCGCGTCTTTTCTCAAAACCCGCGCGGCTTCCGCCCCGCAAAATTCCGCCGAAAGAAATTTCGCGGCGCTCTTTACCATTAACTTACATCTTTTTGCCCGACTGCGGGTTTGCACTCGCGCGTATGATGTGATATATTATAGAGTGATAAAAAGTCAAAGAGGGCAACTATGTTTTTAAGCGGCATTATTTCCGCGGCAAGCTGGTATGCCGACGTCGCGCTGGCGGCGCTGCTCCTGCTCTTCCTGCTCGCGGGCATAATCAAAGGCTTTGCCAAGTCCACGAAAGGCTTCTTCGTGTTCGTTTTCGTCGTGTGCGTTTCCCTGCTGCTGACGGGGGTCACGCAGGACGCGGTGTACGACAGCGCGCTGGGCACGTCCATTCACGACGGCATCGCGTCCGCTTCCGAGGACTGGGGCGTGGCGTTCAACTCTCCCGTCACGGTGAACGGCGACGGCGCGTACTGCATCACGGTGGACGGAGCGGAAGTTCCCCTTTCGGGCGGCGACTTCGGCTTCAAGGGCACGTTCGCCAACTTCGTGGCGGAGCAGTTCCGCGTCGAGGAGGGCGAAACCGTCGCCGGCGCCGCGGTGACGAGCATTACGGGTGTATGCGTGGCGGCGATAATGTTCCTCGTGTACGTCATAGGCATCACGCTCATATTCTTTGTGATACGCCGCCTCGTCGCGCCTATGGCAAAGGCTACTCTGCCCGGCGTAAGGTTTGTCGACAAACTGCTCGGAGCGGTGTTCAGCCTGCTCATAGGGCTTGTTTTCGTGTGGATAATTTTCGCAATCATTGCCGCAATAGGCGACAACGCCGCGGCGGCAAACGACTATCTCGCGAACTCCGCGTTTGCGGGAATTCTTTACAACCACAACCCCGTTTCGACCCTGTTCTCGCGGATTTTCGGGTCCTGACTCCGGAGGTAGAAAGTGAAAGCGCTAAATTTCGTTATCGGTATGATAGTGGGTATGGTCCTGCTCGTAGTCGCCGTCGTCGGCGTGATTTTCGCCGCGGGCAGTCTCGTCAGCGTCGGTCAACTTGAAAACACGCTGGGCACGGACATTTTCGACGACGAAAACGACGTCAACGAAATGACCGTGCTCGAACTCGTTCAGGCGCTCGTCGGCGACCTGCAAAATCTCGACGGACTGACCATAAACAAACTCCGTCAGGATTACGGTCTGAAAATCCCCGAGGAAATCAGCGGCATTGACATTTCCGTGCTGTTCGACTACCCCGTGAAGGAAGTGCCCGACCATCTCGGCGACGTCGTCAACAATATGACGCTGCGCGACGTGGGCGAATTCCTCGAAATGGATTTCGGAAGCTACGAACTTCCCATCATCGACGAAAACCTCGACAACAACGTCAACGTCGCACTGGACAACATACTGAGCTCCATAGACGACGAAAATATGACCATCTACTCCATCGGGCAGGACTTCGGGCTTTCCCTCGGAGAAAACAACCTCATCACGACCCTGCGCCATACGCCTCTCAATGCGTTTGCGGACGTGATGGACAATCTCCCCGTGGGCGTGGTGACGGACGCGGACAGCGACCTCTTCCTCACGCAGGGCGAAAACGCGCTGTACGTCGGCGCGGACCGCTACGAAGAAGTTTCCGCGGACGAACTTTCGTCTTCCGCCGTAACGGACGGGGCGGAAACGTATATCGCGGGAGCGGACGACAACGGGCTCGTCTACCGCGAGCTGCGCTATGTCGCAAACGGCGACGGGACCTATTCCGTCGACAATTCCTGCTACTCTTCCTCTTTCGACGCGGCGGCAAACGACAAGACGTTCTACCGTCACATCGTTTACGAAGCCTACGACGCGGACGCCGTCTACGGCGAAGGCACGGAATTTTTCGCAGAGGCTTACCTCAACTGCTTTGTGTCCGACGGCGAAGGCGGCTTCGTGCTTGCGTCCGACGGAATGTTCTCTCTTGCGGAAGTCTACACGGACGAAGGGCTTTCCGTCACCCTGAACGACGCGGTGCTTTCGGGCGCCGTCACGGTGTCGGAGGGCAAAATCGACCTCTCTTCCCTGTCGCTTTACGTCGCGGAAACGGCGGATGACGGCAGTGTGCACGGCGTGCCCGCGGCAGACTACGGTCTTGCAGACGGAACCGTGCCCGCGGACGACTCCCGCCTCGACGACAGATACGAAGGATGGGTGCGCGTGCACGTCGGCACGGCGGACCCCGCAATGCAGGTAATCGCGGGCGAAACGATATCCTCTGTTTCGGGCGCGACCGACAAAATCACCGCCCTCAAACTCGGCGAGGTGCTCGACATCGACGAAAACAGCGCAAAGATTTTGCAGACGCTCAAAGACACCCCCATCAAGGAAATGAGCGAAGCGCTCGACACCGTCACCCTCTCCGACGCGACGGACATCGTGATGAGCACATACACGGAAGCCGAATACGGTTCGTACGTTCTGGTGACCTCCGAAACGGGCGGCACTTACTACACTCTCTACAACCCGTCCGACCCGTCGCACGCGGGGCTGACGCGGTATGAACGCACCTCCGTCGACGGAGAGTCCTCCGCCGCTCTTCAAAGGCTCGCCGACGTGGCAATCCCCGACATCTCCGCCGCCTTCTCCGATATGGTGCTGGGCGACGCGCTGAATGTCGAGACGGACACCTTTGTCCCCGTCGCGGAAAGCAGCCTTACGGAAGGCGAAACCTATTACGTCTTCAACGCCGAATTCGGCTATCCCGAACGCGTGGTGTATCACGCCGCAGATTACACGGGCGAACTCCCCGACTTCTACGAGCGCACCTATGAAGGCGAAGGCAACGCGGTGCTCAAACAGCTTGCCTATGTCAATATCGACGACGTGTCCCTCGCTATGGACGAAATCATTCAGAATACTCTGCTCGCCGACATCATAGACGTCGTGGAGTATTCGGTCGTTCGTGAAGACGCAGACGGCGACAGCTGGCTGATAAGCAGCGACCCCGCCTATACGGAAACGGCGGACGACGTCAGCACTTATTACACCTACGTCTACGACGGCAGCGGCAGCTTCTATCTCTCCGACGTGCTCTTCCTGTCCGCGACGGACAGCCAGCTCACAGGCGGAACGGAACTGACCTTCGGCTACAAGCAGTATTCCGACGACACGTCCGCAAACGCTGCCGCATTTGTCGCCGCACACGGTGCAAACATTTATTTCCGCAACGATAAAGGCGGATACGAAGCGAACCCGGCCCTCGTCGCCTACTACGTCGCAAACGATAATCTCGCCGCGCTGAAAGCCGCGTACTACCGCACGCAGGACGCGGACGCGAGCGACACCGTCACCGTGGCAGTATACGACAACGTCACGGGTCTGACCGACGGCAGCGGGCTTTACGTCATAAGCAACGGGGCGTTTAACCTGAGCGACGGACAGATAACCGCGTCATTCGGCTCGTATGTGCCCTATGACCCCGCCGACCCGACGCATTGGGGCGAAGAGCTTTACTTCAAATACACCGACGGCTATTACCTCGCCTCCTCCGACGAGGCGCTCTCGGACGAAACGAGATATTCTTTCTCTTTCGACAACGGAATTTTCTCCGCCGCCGAAAACGGCGAGTACATAAAACTCTCTTCCCGAACGGAAGAAAACAGAGAAGAAACCCTCTACTACTTCTCGTCCTTAGATGCGGGATATAAGGAAAGCTACACCCGCTACTCCAAGCGCGAATGCGACGTCATTTTTATGGAAAACGAAAACGGAGGCTGGGTGAACTTCGGCGGCGAGTACGTCGAATACGACGCGGCGAACGGCGACCACGAAGGGCTCACGCGCTATGACAGAGTCATAGGCTACATCGGCAACGACGCCGCCAACACGGGCGGTACGGGGCTTGACCCCATCTCGAACGTACGCGTCTCCGTCGTCGAGGAAAAGAGTCCGACAATTCTGCTCTCCCTTCTCGACAGGCAGATAACCGTCGGCGGTATGAACGACGCCGTGAACACGCTGACCCTCGAAGAGCTGATGGAGATTGAGGAAGGCTCGGTGTTCGACAATCCTCTCCTCCGCGGCTCCACCATCGAAGACCTGTCCGCCAACGTATCCTCAATGTTCACGGAAATGACCATCGGCGAACTGCTCGTCTACTCCAACATCTCCGTGTCTTCCGAGATATCCTACATCCTGCAAGACGTGATGCTCGCCGACTTCTTCGGCGCGCTGGAATACGACGCGACAAGCGGCACGATTGTCGTCAATATGGAAAGGCTGTTCGGGATTGTCTAATCACCCGCACCGCCTTGACCAAAACGCCGTTTTGACGCGAAAGCGGCTTTCAAAACAAAAAAAACGCCGGTTTATCCGGCGTTTTTGCAACATTTCTCTTTTCAGAGGTCAGAGCGCGCCCTCGACCGCGACCGCTATCGCAAAGCATATCCACAGCAGAACGATGAACGCTCCCTCCGCGGGAATGGCGAGCTTTGTGTACGGGCAGCCCCACGCTTTGTCCACGAACGTAAATGCGAAACGGGTGAAGAACACCGTGTTGGCAAACACCAGTCCGCCCACCAGCGAATAAAACGGTTCGCCGAACACAAACGCCAGCAGGACGAGGAACAGCCCCAGCGCAAACGATATCCCACCGTAGTAGACGCGGATTTCCGTCTTTCCCGCATTGTCCACGGGCTGGACGGAATACTGTCTGCCGAACTTTTCGGGCTTTGAAAGAAACACGACCGCCGTGCAGAAGAAATAGACCGCAAGCCCGCACGTCGCGACCGTCGCCGCAATGTTGTCGGACAAAATCTGTTTCAGAGTTTCCGCATTCACAGTGGTGACCGCCGAAATGCCGTTGAGAATAAATCCTGTCATAAAAACCTCCCTGCCCCGATTATATTGGCACGCCGTTCTCTTGTCAACGCCGCTTTTTGTGCGGAAAACACTCATTTGACGGGAGATTGCGAAAATCCGTTGACAAAAACCCCGCGGAAGATTATTATTATCAAGCGTACCGAAATGCCTGTTTAGCTCAGCCGGTAGAGCATGCGGCTGTTAACCGCAGTGTCGGGGGTTCGAGTCCCTCAACAGGCGCCAAAAAAGAAGCCGAACGGCTTCTTTTTTATTTTCTTATTTCTGTTATTATCTCGAACCCCCTACGCTGTTTTCGGCCTGCACGACTCCCGCGTGCAGAACAGATGCCGAAAACGCGCTATTCCGCCGCACGGTGTGCTCCTTACGGGGGTTCGTGTCCGCGGGCAGGCGCCGGAAAAGAAACCTGCTAAGGTTTCTTTTTTTTTGTTGTTTCTCTTTACTGTTTCTTTTCTCGAACTTTTGATTTTTCGGTTTCTTTCGGGTCAGATGTTCAGCGTGCCGAAGGAAAAGGCGGCGGAGAGAATGTAGGCGAACGCAAGGGACACGGCGAACATTGTGCCGAAAATCGCGAGGTTTTCCTTCCACGCATTGCGGTTGCGGAAGAGCACGGCAAAACCTATGCCGGCGTTCATAAGCAGTCCCCCGACGGTCGCGCCGAAACCAAGCCCGCCCATAAGATAAAGATTGCTGATGACGACGGAAGACGCACAGTTGGGAATTGCGCCGACTATCACGGCAAAAAGCGGGGCGACATACCTGTTGGCGGACAGGAAATCCATAAGGGTGTCCTCCCCGACAAAATGTATTATCAACCCGAAAATCACGTTGATGACGAAGATGTAGACGAAAATTTTCGCGCTGTGTTCGAGAGGGTGTAAAAGATATTGCCTGATTTTGTGTTTTCTGTTTTTGGCGGCGAGTTCCTTTTCCTCTCCGCAAGGCTCGTCGCAATGCGCGTGGTCGTGCTCGCTCTTTTCCTCGTCGTCCTCTATCGAGTGTCCGCAGCAGCCGAGGTGCACTTCCGGCTCGTGTTCGCACTCCGCGTTGTGCGCCTCCACCCGTGCTCTGCTCTTTGAAAACACGAGGTCTGCCGTGTAGCCCACCAAAAGCCCTATGACGAATTTCAGCGCAAGAATGGGGAGTATGTCAATCGCCCGTTCTCCCGCCGCGAGGAAGATGGGCAGAGCCTCGTCCGACGTCGCGAGATACACGCCGAGCAAAGTGCCGACTGTGATGTGCCTTTTCTGATAAAGGTCGGTTGCGACCACGCTGAAACCGCATTGAGGGAAAAGTCCGACCGTGACCCCGACGAGGGGCGCGGCCTTGCCTTTGAGTTTTATTTTCCCCGCAAGGTGCGGTTCGGCGAGCGCGATGATGAAATTTATGGGCAGCAAAAACACCAGCACAATAAGGCTGTCTATGAGCGCGTCGAGAAAAACTTCGCCAATCATTTCACCGCCTCCGCGCGTCCGGCGTCCACTTTCACTATCCTTTCCGCCTCGTCCGCCATATCGAATTCCGTGCAGGTGATGAAAGACTGCGCGCCCGCGGTGAGTTTTATCAGCGTGCGCCGCCTGTCTTCGTCAAGCTCGCTGAGCACGTCGTCGAGAAGCAGCACGGGTTTTTCTCCGCTCTCTTTTTCGTATATGCCGACCTCTCCGAGTTTCATTGCAAGCGCTATGGTCCTCTGCTGTCCCTGCGAGGCGAATTTTCTGCCGTCAAGTCCGTTTATCTCAATCGATATATCGTCGCGGTGTGGACCGACGGTGCAGAAACCGAGCTGTTTGTCCTTTTCCCTGGACTGTTCGAGTTTTGAAAGAAGCTCCTCTCTCAGTGCGTCCCTGCCTTCCGTTGACATCGGGGTTTCGTATCCCAGACGGAGAATTTCCCTCCCTCCGCTTATTTCCCCGTGAGCCGCGGACGCGAGCGCGTCGAGTTCCGCTACATACCTGCGCCTGCGCTCGATTATCACCGAGCCGTACTCGGCAAGCTGTGTGTCCCACACGGACAGAATGTCGTCGGCAGAACTGTTTTTGAACGCTTCTTTCAACAGATTGTTTTTCTGTTTCAACACTTTATTGTAGCGGGAAAGCGCGATAAAGTACGTTTTTTGTTGTTGAGAAAGCCCGACATCCAGAAATCTCCGTCTTTCGGCAGGAGTTTCTTTCACCAGTTTCATCTCATCGGGAGAGAAGAACACGACTCCGAGTATCCCGATAAGTTCCGCCGCGCGTTTTACGGGAATGCCGTCCACCAGAACTTTCTTTTTCCCGTTCGCCTCTATCTGCATCGCAAGCGTATGCCTGCGGAATTTTTTTTCGATTGCAAGGCGCACCCTCGCGTACTCCGCGCCGAATTTTACGAGTTCTTTGTCCTTTGTCGTTCTGGGAGAAGTGAAAAGCGACATAAGATAAAGGCTTTCGAGAATGTTCGTCTTTCCGGCTCCGTTCTTTCCACAGAGCACGTTCATACCGCCCGCGAATTCAAGTTCGCAGGAAGCGTAATTGCGGAAATTTTCGAGAGAAAGCGAAATTATTTTCATTCGTCTTATACACTTTTCCGACCCCGCGTCCCATATGTTGGGGTCGTGTTTTATTTTGCCTTTTCCGCTTGAAAAAATCAAGCCTTTTACTTATAATATCCCCTATGATAGGTAAAGAAGAATTCTGGGACGACGTGAAGAACGAACTCTCAAAGACCATGCAGACGATAAGCTACGAAATCTGGATTGAGAAGCTCGAACCCGTCTGTTTCGTCGACAGCACTTTCGTGCTCGCCGCAAATACGGCAATGGCGAAAAAGACGATTGACAGAAGCTATCTCGACCAGATACGCGAAGTCGTGAATTCCCTCGACTCTTTCGTCACGGACGTCGAAATCATTGTCAAGGACCAGGAGGGGGAATATCTCGAAAAACAGAGCGTTTCCCTCCCCGACAAAGGGCTCATCGTCGACGAAAAATATTCCCACAAAAACAAAGGCGAAAAGGCAAGCCCTTTCCTCGAAAAATACACCTTCGAAACCTTCGTGCAGGGAAAGTCCAACGAATACGCGCTTGCCGCGGCAAAGACCGTGGCGGAAAACCCGGGCGGAAAATACAATCCCCTCTTTATTTACAGCGGGGTCGGTCTCGGAAAGACCCATCTGCTCCACGCAATCGGAAATTATCTTCGCAAAAAATCACCGAAAACGAAAGTCGTCTACGCCAACTGCGAAACGATGATAAACGAGCTCATCAGTGTCATACGCGGCGGCAACAACGAGGACAGCAACCGTTTCCGTGAGAAATACCGCGCCTGCGACGTTCTGATGATTGACGACATACAGTTCCTCAGCGGAAAAGAGGCGACGCAGGAAGCGTTCTTCCACATCTTCAACGACCTTTATCAGTCCAACAAGCAAATCATCATCACGTCAGACCGTGCGCCCAAGGATTTGCCCACTCTCGAAGACCGTCTCCGCACGCGCTTTTCATGGGGGCTTTCGGTGGACATCCAGCCGCCCAATATGGAAACGCGCGTCGCCATCCTCAAAATGAAAGCCGCGCACGAGAACTTCAAACTTTCCGACGAAGTGGCGGAATTTATTGCCGAAAACGCAACGACCAACATCCGCGAAATGGAAGGTCTTCTCAACAAGATTATCTTTTTCAGTTCGCTTGCAAACCGCGTCATCGACACCAAGGAACTCGCCTACGACGCATTGCAGGATTTCATCGACGAAAAAAAGGAAACCCTGGACGCGGAAGACATCGTATCCACCGTTTGCAGATATTTCAACATCACCACCGCGGATATCTTTTCCAAGAAAAAGACGAAAAACATCGTAGAGCCGCGAATGATTGCGATTTATCTCATCACGGACCTGCTTTCTATGCCCTTGATTTCGATAGGTCAGCTCTTCGGCGGCCGCGACCACACCACCGTCATCCACGCCCGCGACAAAATCGGCGAGGAAATCAAAACCAATCCCCGAATCAAAATCATCGTCGCCGACCTGAAAAATATGCTGCTGAACAGATGAAAATTTTCGGGAAAACCGATTCCTTATCCTCTCTCTTCCCTACAAGATAAACAGCAGTTTCCAAAACAAAAAAATCACCGCGGTTGCGGTGATTTTCTCTTGTTTTCGTCTTTACACAATGACTCTCAACGGAAGAATGAGATAGAGCCATCTGTCCGTCGAACCTTTGATAATGACGGGCGCCGTGGACGTCGTGAAATTGAAAGTGACGTACTCGTCGTCGATGGCTTTCATACAATCCATCACGAACTTGCTGTTGAACCCGGCGGTCAGGTCCTTTCCTTTGAGGGAAATCGGCACTTTTTCGTTGACGGTTCCTTCCTCGCTCTCCGCACTGAGGTTCATACTGCCCTCTTTTATGTCGAACTTGACGCAGTAGCGCTTGGAATTGCGGTTGATGAGCGAAACTCTGTCAATCGCATTCTCGAAGATTTTCTTGTCGACCACGATTTCGGTGTCGAAAACGGTCTGAATGATTTTGGAATAACTGATGTAGCTCTCCGCAATCAGTCTGGTGACTATCTTGGTGTGGAAGAGGTCGACCATCACATAGTTTTTGTCGACATAGACTGTCATGCTCTCTTCTTCTTCGTCGATAAGGCGGCTGAGCTCCATCATACTCTTTGCGGGCACGACGATGCTCTCGACCAAGCCGTTGTTTTTTATCGGCATTTTGGCGAGCGCGAGACGGTAGCCGTCGGATGCGACGCCTTCCACTTCGTTTTCTTTGATGTTGAGACAGCAGCCGCGCAGCGCGGGACGCGCCTCGTCCGTCGCGACGTTGAAAATAATTTTGTTTATGAGTTCTTTGAGGTCTTTTTTAAGGATGATGAAAGACCTCTCTTTCGCAACGTCCTTGAAAACGGGATAATCTTCGGAGTCGTAGCCTTTGATTTTGACTTCGCTGTCGAGATATCTGATGACGAGAGAGTGGTCGCCCGTGGCGTCGAGTTCGAGCTGTTCTTCCTCAATCTTTTTCGCGTAATCGGCAAAAAGTTTGCCCGGAACGACGCATTCGCCTTCGATGAGAACTTCCGCGTTGATTTTCTTTTCGATGGCAAGTTCCAGGTCCGTGGCAAACAGCGTGAGAGTGTCCCCTTCCGCGGTGAGTTTTACGCCGTCCAAAATGGGATTGCTGCGCTTTACGGGAAGCGCTTTCGTTACTTTTGCAAGAGCGTCCGACAGCTCTGTTCCTTGACAAATGACTTTCATAATCCGCCCGATATTGTTTTGGTTTTTGTTTTTAATAATAATAGCATAAATAAGGGGTGTTGACAAGTGGAAAAAACTTCGCTGCCACAACGGGTGGAGAGAAAAAAGGGAAAGAAAAACAAGATGTTGAAAAAAGAGAGAAAACCGTGTGTTGACAAACCGTCGCAAAAACGAACATTCCGTAAACAATTTCCAGATTTGTCCACAGTGTGGGAGAGAGAGAGTCCGCGCTTCCGCGAAGCGTGGAACTTTTTGTGAAACAACTTGTTTTTTGACGGAGCATATTGTATACTTTCGGTATGGCGGAAATTATTGCGTTTTCCAATCAGAAGGGCGGCGTCGGGAAGACCACGACCTGCGTCAATCTTGCGGCTTTCGTTGCCGAAAAAGGGAAGAAAGTGCTGGTCGTGGATATGGACCCGCAGGGCAACGCGTCGAGTTCGCTGGGCTTTTTCGAAAGAAACGACAAAAATTCGGTTTACGAAGTTCTGTGCGGAAACAAGAGAGCGGAAGACGCCGTGAAAAACACGGAAATAAGCGGGCTTGACGTCATTACGTCGTCGGGAGACCTCGCGGGAGCGGAGCTGGAACTTGCGCAGGTTATGATAGGGCGCGAAAGAGTGCTCGAAGAAAAACTTGCGGAAGTGAAAGGAAAATACGACTTCGTGTTTGTGGACTGCCCTCCCTCTCTTGGTCTGCTGACGGTCAACTCTCTTGCCGCAAGCGACGGGGTCATCGTGCCGATACAGTGTGAATATTTCGCGCTCGAAGGGCTTTCTCAAATGATGAACACGATAAAACTCGTCAAAAAATTTCTCAACCCCGACATAGAGGTGCAGGGCGTGGTCATAACCCTGTACGACGGCAGGGCGAAACTGTCAAAAGGAGTCATTGCCGAGATAGACAAAGTGTTCGGCGACAAGGTGTATTCCACTCGCATTCCGCGCAACGTGAGGCTGGCGGAGGCTCCGAGTTACGGAAAACCCGTTGCCGTTTACGACGCAAGATGCGCGGGAGCGCTCGCATATGCGAAACTCGCGGAAGAATTTCTGGAAAGAATAAACAAGTGAGGTAGTTATGGCAGCCAAAGGAGGACTCGGAGGAAAAGGGCTCACCGCACTTTTCACCGACAACGAAACCAATGTGAAAGTCGACGTCAAAGATATGCCGACCGTCGAGATTGCCGTGTCGGAAATCGACCGCAATCCCAATCAGCCGCGCAAAACTTTCAACGAAGACAGCCTGAAAGAGATGGCGGCGTCCATTGCTGCGTACGGCGTCTTGCAGCCGCTGCTGCTCGTCAAAGAGGACAACGGAAGATATCTCATTATCGCGGGCGAAAGAAGGTTCAGAGCCGCGACGATGGCGGGGTTGAAAAAAGTGCCCGCCATAATCCGCGAATTCACGGACCAGCAGATACAGGAAATATCCCTCATCGAAAACCTTCACCGCGAAGACCTGAACGCGATAGAAGCGGCGGAAGGGATGAGAGAGCTTATGGAAAACCACGGGCTCACCCAGGAAGAAGTCGCGGTGAGGATAGGCAAATCCCGTCCGTATGTCACCAACACACTCAGGCTTTTGCAGCTGCCTTCCGAGGTGACGGAGATGGTGAGAAGCGGAGCGCTCTCCCCCGGACACGCCCGCGCCATAATTTCCATCGACGACAAGGATTATCTCATCAATCTCGCAAAACAGGCGTGTGACAACAAACTCACCGTGCGCGAGATAGAAAACAGAGTCCGCCTTTATTTCACACGCAAAGCAATTCCAGGCGGACCGAGAAAAGAGAGAGAAGTTTCGGTCGAGCTCAAAGAAATGGTCAACGATATGAAACGCATCTTTGCGACAAAGGTCAAACTGCTCGGAAACGACAAAAAAGGCAGAATAATAATAGACTATTTCAACGAAGACGACATAGACCGCATCCACGCGCTTATTCAGATACTGAAACTCAACGAAAAACTCTGAAAAGCAGGTTTATCAGATAAAAACAGCGCAATAAAACAAAAAAAAACAACAAAATCCCGAAAAATCGGGATTTTTTGTTTTCGTAACGATTTCAGAAAAGAGGCGATTTTTTGATTTTGCCGAACTGCCGCGGAAAATCGGAGTCGGTACGTTTTGTTTTGCGGAAAACGAAAAGGCACCGTCTGTCGCCGGACGGCAGAGAGTAGACAAATTTTTCCGGAAGAGAGCCTCCAAGCAAGTCCAATGCCGACAAAGCAACAGGTTCGTCCGGGTCGGTTTTGTATGCGATGAAAAGCCCGCCTGGCTTTACGAGAGGCAGAGCGATTTCGGAAAGAATGCCGAGAGGAGCGACTGCCCGTGCCGTCACGACGTCGAAACTTTCCCTTTCGTGAACGCACTCCTCCGCTCTTGCCGTGAGAACGGAAAGATTTAAAATCCCGAACGCGGTTGCGGCGCGTAAAACGAAAGACGTCTTTTTCGAAGTGGAGTCCAAAGCCGTGACGTTTACGTCGCGTCTGACCGCCGCAATCGGAAAAGACGGAAAACCCGCTCCCGCTCCTATGTCGCAAAGAGTGCTATTTTCGGGGATGAATTGCACGGCAGACAGGCTGTCTATGAGATGTTTTTCCGTGAATTCCCTCCCCTCCGTAATCGCCGTGAGATTAAACAATTTGTTTTGTTCGGACACAAAGACGGAAAAAGAGTCCAGGATATCGACGGTTGCGGAAGAAAGCGACACACCGAAAGATTTTGCCTCTTTTGCGAGAAGTTCTTTGTCAATCAAAACTTATCACCTCCGTGGCACCCGTTTTCTTTTCCTTGTGCTTGTTTTTTATCACCGCCGTAAGGATAAACGCGAGCACGAGGAACAGAATGCTGTACGGGAACAGAATCCTGAACCCTGCGTTTTCTCCGCCGCCGAACCATCCCCCGGTCACGGAAATGAGTGCGCCGGAAAGAATGGGGGTTATGACCATCGCGACCGTCATCGCCATAGAGAATATGCCGGTGTCTTGCCCTAGTTTCGTATTCTGAGAGGTTTCGAGGAAGAACGGATAGATGTTGACCATCACAAGTCCGAAACTCATTCCGAGCAGGAAGAAAAGGACGTACAGCGCGGGATGCGGCGACGAAAACGCGATGCTTCCGGAAAACGCGGCAATCATAATGGCAAAACCTATCAACATAGTGTTTCTTCTGCCGATTTTGTTCGAAAGAAAACTTGCGGCAGGGAACGCTATCATTGCCGCCGCCTGGGCGAGGATAAGAGGAATAATCGCTTCGTTTTGCTTGAAGCCGAGTATGTATTCCGCATATTTGACGAAGTTTGACGTCAGCGCGTTGTAGGTCATATAAAAACAAAAAACAACGGCAAGAATGCAGAAGCGTGTGAATGCGGCTTTGTTTCTGACGGATTTGCGGCGCTTGCCGCTCGCTTTTGCCTCTTTTCTTTCCGCTTTTCTTTTGGACAGGAACTGGTGGCTGAGCGCGGTGTCGATGCTCGGAAGGTGAAGAAGTGAGTCTTCCGTGAAAGCCTGCACGTCCAGCGCGTGATTTTTGGAGGACAAAATGAGCTCCTCGTCGGAGGATGAATAAGTGTCCTGCATCTCGCTGTTCAGACGGCGGAGCTCCGCTTCTATCTTGTCGTGTTCGAGCGCTTCGGCTTCCTCTGTCTGCATATCGGACTTGAACTTCTTTTCGTGAACGGTTGCGCAGAAGAAAACCAGCATTATGAGCGTCGTCGCCGAGAAAGCCGCGCCGATGGCGTAGTAGCCGTCGAAAAGCATAAAGACGTAGAAGTAAAGCATAGCGACGACGGTCAGCACGACGGAAACCACATTGCTCACCGCGTTTGCCATACTGCGGAAACGGTCGGGATTGACATCGGGCACAAGCGCGAGAGCCGGGCTTCGGTACGAGGCCATTGCGGCGAGAGTAACAATGAGGCAGATTATAAACGGAAGGAAATAATCTTTCCCGAGGGATGCAAACACGCACACCCCCATAAAGCCTATCATCGAAATCACCGTACCGACGACGATGATGGGTTTGCGGTTTCCGAACTGGGTGTCGATTTTGTCCGATATTCTGCCGAACAAAGGCAGAAGAATGAGCCCCAGAATGTTGTCGAGAGCAATAATCAAACCGTGCAGGACGGAGTCCAGCCCGAACACGTCGTAATCTATCGATTGCATTATCGCGTCGTACGAGCCCCAGAACAGCGATATCCACCCGAACGCCAGCGAACACAGCAAAGTTCTCTTCAAGTTGAACTTCATAAAAGAATCATATCATCAAAACCGCATTAAATCAACAAATCGGCGCCGAATGACGTCAAGTCCGCTTTTCGAGAGCGAAAAAAAGTGTTGTTTTGACAAAATACGGCGTTGAAACGGCAAACGAAAATATTAAACAGCGTGTTTTGTCAGTCACGCTCAAAAATAAAAAACAAAACGCGCTCTTATTGAATACGCCCCGAAAAAAGAGTATAATCGAAGCGGAGGCGAAAAATGAGAATAGCGATAATCACCGCTATGGCGGAAGAAACAACTCCCATACTCGAAAAACTCGGAAACGTCGTCGCCGAGGACGTCGTTTCGGGCGTCAAAATAAAACAGATAGAAACGGGAAAACACACCGTTTATCTCGCAACGTCCGGCATCGGAGAAATACGCGCCGCGCTCGCCGTTCAACTTCTGGTTGACTTGTTTGACGTCGAAGCGGTGCTCAATTTCGGTTTTGTCGGGTCGCTGAACAGGGAAATCCCCGTAGGGGAGCTTGTCTTGGTAGAACGCGCGGTGCATCATCAGTTTGACATCAGCGCGGTCAACGGAGTTCCTCTCGGGTTCTATGACGACAAAGACACGCCGTATTTTTACACCGACGGGACTTTGCTCGAAAAGGTGCAAAGCGCCCTTCCCCGCCGTCTTCGCACGGTCACCGCGGCAAGCGGCGACAAATTCGTCGCCGACGGCGAAACCAAAGAGTTTTTGAGGGAAACGTTTTTTGCCGACATCTGCGAAATGGAAATAGCGGGGATATGCCTTGCCTCCGAAAGAAACGGGCTGCCCGTGTTTTCAATGAAGGTCGTGTCTGACGGAGCGGACGAAAGCGCGACGGTAAGTTTCGGCGAAGTGTTGGAGAAGGGTCTTTCCAAATACGAGCATCTGCTGCCGTATGTGTTGGACGCTCTTTCCGGCGACAAAAAGAGACCCGACCCTCCCGCAAAGATATAAAACGTCGAAAAACAGGGTTTTATAGAAAAAACGCACAGATAAACCGCATAAAATGAAAAAGAGCCGCTGTCGGCTCTTTTTTTGTCATCCGCATACGATTATTTTATCTGAGGTTTGATGCCGTGCTTTTCGAACATTCTGTCGTTGTCGGTAATCGGGCGTATGACCTTGCACGGCACTCCGCCCGCGAGCACGCCGGACGGAATGTCACGCGTCACGACGCTTCCCGCGGCAATGACCGTGTCGTCGCCTATCGTCACTCCGCCGCATATCGTCACACAGGACGCGACCCAGACGTTGTTGCCGATTTTTACGGGTTTTGCGTATTCCCAGTCGTGTTCACCGTCATCGTAAACGTGAGATATTCTCTCTTCCGCAATGAGAGGATGGCAGGGTGTCGCCACGACGACGCGCGGGCCGAACATTACGTTGTCGCCGATTTCGATGGAAGCGACGTCCAGCAGCTGACAGTCGAAATTCATATAAAAATTCTTCCCGAATTTCACATTGAACCCGTATTCCGTTCTGATTGACGGCTCGAAGAATGCGCCGTCCGCTCCGTTGGGAAACAGTTTTTTGATGAGGTGCGTCCTGTAAGGCAGATTCCAGGCGCGCGAGCGGTTGAATTTGTCGGCAATATAACGTGCGCGCGTGCGCGCCAGGACAAGCTCTTTGTCTGTCGGATTATAAAACTCCCCTGCCGACATCCTTTTTTTCTGTTCGCCTTTGCTCATATATTCTCCTTTCCGCCACAGGTGACTGTTGCGGTATAAATCTGTGTACGAAAGGACCGTGTACGCCTCCAAACACAAAATACCTGCGCCCAAAACACCCTGTGTCCAAAAGCGCGCAAGCGGCACACGGTCCGCAAAGCGCAAACGGTCGCTTTTCGTTCGGCTTCCGAAGCGTCTTGTCCGCACAAAGCGTTTTGCCGCATATCGTCAGAAACGACAGACGGCATATCGTCGCAGATATGATACTCTATTTTCAAGAAGATGTCCACGGTTAATAATACCGCCGTTAAAAACACGTCCGGATGCGGGCAAAAGGCCGCCGCTTCGCAAGGATAAATGCAGTTTGTGCGCACAATATGCAGTCAACACAAGACGGCTGTAAAAAGGAGTTTCGCACAAACGGCGGACGCCGTTTTGTCCGCCGTCAAAACGCGCTGTCGGATTGATTTGCGGGTATAGCACGAAAGGAATCGGTCTTTTCTTTGCCGAAAACCGACAAAGAAGCGAGCCGATAACGAACCGAAAATCCTGCCCGTCCGAAACAGTCTTTTTTGTCAAACACAATGCCGAGACGCCGCCACAGGCCTCGCCCGATGACGACAGCAATATAACGCTTGATGAAGAGCTTTGCGGCAAAACCCCGATTGCATAATAATCCCTCCCCCAAAAACGAACCACGGAGCAAATTCGCAACAAGCACCCCGTATAATATAAATTTAAAACAACAAAACACATACTTATTTCTTTTATATAAATAGATTTTGTTCAATATAATCCTGCTTTGTTGTTTTTCTTTTTGTATGGATATTTACGAAACAAACGGGAAAGCTCCGTTGCTTTTCAAGCATAGAGCGTTGGGAAAAGGAAGAAAAGTATATATTTGCGGCAAACATATGCGTTTTGCGAAGCGCCGACATAATGCGCCAAAGCGCACTTCGGAATGTCGGGCGAGCGGCCGACACAAATCTATACCGATTCCTCGCATCTCTTTTGTCGACACCTAAGAGCGCGTTCGGATACGCCGCTTTACTCTTACAATGTATGCGCAGAAAAATTCAAGGACAAAAGGCGGAGAAACATTCCGTCGCAGAATGAACTTTTCGGAAAACAGGAACCTGACGGCAATGCGCGCGTTTACTTCCCGCTTTTCGAGCAGCGATTTCAACGCGCGTAGGAGAAGCCCCAAACAAATCTGTCGATTTTTTGAAAAATGCGGAGAGGCTTCTGAAAAACGGCAAAAACGATTTCTTTTCGCAACGCTTTCACCCTCGCTCCGCCCGTGAGAGATAAAACCGACCTCTTTCACCCGTTTTGCCGGCGTTTGGGGATATCTGAGGCGAAGTTTGGCGAAAATTCAGCGAAAAACAAGAAAAAATCACGCGTAGAGGCCGTAAAACGCGCTGAGTTGCGTTTTTCCCGAAACCTGACCGTCCATTCGGGTGGAACGCCATTTCGGAAACAGAAAAAATGCCGACAAAATGCGGCGGCATCCGAAAATCGCGTTTGCGCCTCATTCGTCCGTCCGTTCGCCCCGTTGTCCGCTTCTCGTCCACCCAACCCGATGCGCATTGCCTTATGTCTGCTGCGGCATCGTATGTCGTCCGATACGGTTTCCGCCGACGAATTATTAATAAATCACTGAAAAACTCACCGCAAGGCCGTGTCGCATATTATCCTTGCGCATATTATCTTTGCGCGCCAGCGACAAATTCTTTCGAAAACAGCAGTCATATTTTTGCGGCGTCGATTCTGACTCCTGACAATTCACCACGCTCGTACATTGCAACAAAATCATTCCGACAAAAATCTTATCAAAGTTTCCGTTTGTTTGGACGGTCGGCAAAATATGCCACCATCTTACGCACATATTCTGACAACTCCGTAATTATCCCTTGGGTTATGCTGAGTCCTCCTCGTCCGGCGTGTTTCCCGTCGTTTTATTGCTTGCACAATGCCGTAGGATTCAATCGGCGTCGTTGAGTCTGATGCGCCGCCGCAAACCCGTCGACACGCCGTTTGCCGCATTCCTTTTTAACAATGCCGCAACCGCCGAAATCGGCGAGCTGCAACTACAAACCCGTTAATAATTTGCGGCAAACACCGTCGGTCAGGGCCGAAAGCTGCCGAAACGCCGCTGAACCTACATCCGCATTCGCATCAAACAAAGCGAGGCGGCAGCTTGCTCGCCGTGAAGCCACTTACAAGCAAAACAAAACATTTCGGTGCGCGCAAACCGCAGGACAAACCCAACAACCGCCACCCGTATTCGGACAATTAAACCTAATCGTCGCTCCTAAACCTAACCGTTGCTCCACGCCGCACAAGAAGGCAAATCTTTCACCGATAAGCGCGCCGAAAATTGAAATATCGTCGCAACAAAAAGTTCGACGGTCGGTTTCGCCGAACAGAGGGTTAATCGTTCGCACAAGCTTGCGTACTCTGCGTCCGGGCACGCAAAGAGAGGTAACACAGACACAAATAGAAACATCGCAGCCGAACATATATGATAAGAAAGAGCTCGGCGCGCACGGTTGTCTTGCCGTGCAAAAGAGGTTTCAACATCTGTTGCAAAACAAAACAGCAAAAGTCCATAGGTTTATTGCCGCCGCAAAACGACATTGATAGCCCCGCCCACATCAAACAGCCGACACCGCAAAAAAAAGAGGACTGCCTGCCGACAAAACCGGAAGCAACATTCCTGCAAAGCCGCGAAAATAATAAAAACAAACAAAGCGCTTGACCAAACACACCCGATAATCCAACAAAACAAAACGAAGCAAAGAAAAACAGGCGAAATGCGTAATAGAAAACAAGTAGAATTTCGATGGAAAAGCAATAGAAAAACCTGTGTTTCACGTGAAACACGCCGTTTGACAGAGCAAATATTCTATCGAATCTGGCAGGCGAAGCCAATGTGTCGGCAAGCTGTTTTAATGGCAATGTGAACCGAGACGGGGTTGCCGAGTGTGCGTGTCGATATTGTTGAAGGCTGAGCGAACAGCAACAAAAACAGCGTGTCGCAACAATTTGTTCGCCGGTTGTTTTCGGTTTAATCTGCGTCATCAAGCAGAAAAGCAGCTTTCATAGAGCGTGCGCACATCATTTTGATGTGGTTTTCTTGTTTGCAATGCACCAAAATCGCAAAAAATATGCGAGCTGCGGTGTAAAACTGTCAATAATTCGCCGACAAATCCTGTCGCGCTCGGATAGGAGGAGGGGGTTTGCGGACGCAAAATGCAGCAATCCGGCAACAAACCCAAAAAAGGGGAACACGCTGTTTTCGGGCGAATCCAAACGGCAAAAAAGGAAGTGACGACCCGATGATTGATTGTGGCGCATTGTATGTTGTGTTGGATGTCGATGGCGTGCAGAGTGAAAGACAGGTCGTCTGCAAGACGAAAATTAACTAAAAAGAATAAGTTTCACGTGAAACAAAACATCCGGGGCGGTCGTTTCACGTGAAACCGCAATATGGGCAAAATTGCTTAAAATCCCACTAAATAGTGGGGTTTTAGGGTGTTGGTTTGCGACGTAGACAGCCCGAAATGCTGTGTTTACGGAATTTTCGGGTCTTTCTACCAAAAAATTTTACAGAAAAAATTTCTGCCTTCCTACCAAATTTTTTACGGTAAATTGTTACACAAAATTTCTGTAATTATCGCTGCGTTTCACACAGTTATTATGTTTTCTGCTTTGGTTGCTTCGATTTTGTTGTTTTTTGCTGTGTGACGGCTTTTTTTGAGTGATTTCGATGGCGTTATTCTGCCTTTTTTGCGTTCTTCGACGGCTGTTTCGCCGAGGTCGATGTGTTTTTTCCGAAATGTTCGGAGGCTTTTTGTCTTGATGACGGCTGCGCATAATCGTGCAATAGTTGTGGTAACGAGTTTTTGTGCGTTTTTTGCCGTGATTTCGGTGCGATTTCGGCGTGCCGTGACTGTGTTATGAAAATTCTGCGCTCTGTTTTGTGTTGTCGGTATGGGAATAACTGATTTTTTGTGGCGTTTGTTTTGCCGTCGGACGGAGTTGATGTTTTTATCGGGCGGGCGGTGAGTCGGCGGTCGTCTTTTTCGACGTGATTCCCGTGCCGTAATCGGTGCGACTTTTCGCACGGTAAGGTTTTGCCGTCGGATTTTTCGGTAAATGTTGAACATTGTGCCTTTTTATGACGGTTTTGCCGCAAAATCAACGTTTTTTGCTGTCACTCGGGAAGAAGCCCGCCGAGGCTTGTCGGCATATGCGTCCGGAAGTGCCCGTTCCGACGTTGTTTTTGCGCTTGATTTATCCCGCAAATGACTTTCTGCCGTGCAAAGACGGCAAAAGGCAATAAGAGATTTATCGAAGGAGGGGGACAGCCATTTTCCGTTCCGCAGTTCGGATAATATTGACATTGCGCGGTCGGATTTTGCCGTGTGCGTTGTGAAAGCGTGGGAGAACGGGCGGCAGGCAAACACCGGGATGATGGTGCAATAATTGCAACAGATTAGACTCATTGTTATGTTTTAATCAACGCCGTTTCGATTGGAGGGAGAACAAAGTGGAGGAGTGTGTGCCGAATGCATACGCGTGTTTTTAGGTTTTGCGCTTTTGCGCGGTAGCACGCGGCACACGCGCGGGACGCGCGAAGCGCGCGAAAAGAAATTTATTGCAAGTGAAACACTTCTGTGTTAAACTAACCGAGAGGTGGCATTATGAGATTCGCAATAGTAAAGAACGCAAAGGAACTCGCAGAGAGGGCATTTCTCGAAATCAAGAAGGTGCTGGACGAAAAGCCGGACGCGGTGATAGGGTTTGCTACGGGCTCCACGCCCATTCCGCTTTACGACAAGATGGCGGACGACCACAAGCGCAACGGCACGAGCTATAAAGACGTCCGAGCGTTCAATCTCGACGAATACGTAGGCGTCGACCCAGGCGATAAAGCGAGTTTTGCGCGGTTTATGCAGGACAGACTTTTTTCCAGAATCGACATAGACCCCGCCAACACGGACATTCCGAACGGTATGGCGGAGGACCTTTCCGCGGAGTGCGAGAGATATTCCGCCGCGGTGAAGGAGCATCCTGCGGACATCCAGATACTCGGAATAGGCGCGAACGGGCACATTGCTTTCAACGAACCTTACACCAAACCCGAAGAGCCGACGCACATAGCGTTGCTCACCGCGCGGACGAGAGCGGACAATGCCGCCGCGTTCAAGGATCCGTCCCTTGTGCCTCAGTACGCGCTCACAATGGGGATTGACGAAATCCTGACCGCAAAGCGCATTCTTCTGCTCGCTATGGGTGAGAATAAAGCGCAGGCGATATACGATATGGTTATGGGGCGCGACGATACGTCCTGTCCCGCGGCTGCGCTGAGAAGACATCCCGACGTGACCGTAGTGCTCGACCGCGATGCGGCGGGACTGCTGACTTTCGGCGAATGGGAAAGGGCAGCGGAAGAGCGCGAAGCCAGACAGGCGGCGGAAAGAGCGGAAGAGGAGCTCGAAGCGAACGAATCGGACGAAGCAGTCGACGGCGAAACCGCCGAAGCGGCCGCCGACGAAGCCTCCGAAGCAGACGAGGATGCCGCGGAGGAGAGCGCGGAAGACGAAGATGCGGCGGATGAAGATGCCGCAGAGGAAGACGTTGACTCGGACGGTGAGGAGTCCGAAGACGGAGAGGAAGCCGATACGTCCGAAGCCGAGGACGACGAGGCCGAGAACGGCGAAGATGCGGCGGACGAAAATGCGGACGAAGAAGATGACGGCGCGGACGCGTCCGAAGAAAAATGACGTCTTTCGACCTGAAATAAAAGTCGGGCAGATGCCCGACTTTTTCTTTTCCGTTCGCTTTTTACCATATTGGTTTGGGCGGGGATAATTGCAAATCAAAGAGATAATGCGTCGAAATCGCCGATATAAACCTCGTTTTTCGGCGTTGTGACGGAAATGGACAATGTATTTCCGAACTCCGCCGCGTCGCCGTCCACGTCGAATACGGCGGGAGAGGAAAGGGAGATGTCCAGCTTTTTCACGGCGCGGAAGGTAATGTCTTTGCCGTGCTTTTCTTTGCCGAAGCCGATGAAGAATGCGCGGAACAGCGGGAAGAATATTCTGACTCTGTTCAAGAAGTTATCCTTGCCGGGGCTTCTTACGAGCAGAAGGTGGACTTTTCCGTCGTCGGGTTCGTAAAGTCTGTTGAAGCGGAAACCGAAACAGCGCATCGAGTCTATTGCCATAATGAGCGTGTAGTTGCCCGTGTAAACGTCTCCGTCCGCGGTGACGCGCGCGCCTATGTTCCAGACCTTGTATTCCCTTACGACACGGAGAAGGTAGGCAAGCACGCCCATTTTTTGTTTTGCGGAGGAGTCCACCACATATCCGAGGGGAGTGAACGACCCCGTCGCGGCGACGTAGCCGAAATATCTGCCGGACACGTAGGCGTATTCGTAAAGCCGTATGAACTCCCGCCCTTCGCGGGATTTGCCTTTCGCCTTGGCACATTCGTTGAATGTCCCGAAGCCGTAATAAATCAGATTTACGTTTTCTTCGGCGCAGAGGTTGAGCGCGCGGTTGAATGTGCCGTCACCGCCGCACGCGACGACAAGGTCGCATCCTTTCGGCGACCATTCGTCCGTGTCGCAGGTTATTTCCGTCACCGTGACGTCATAAGCCGCGCCGAATTTGGCAAGGAGTTTATCCCTGTCGATTTTTGCGGAGCGGCCGCTCATTCTGTTGATGACGATAAGACATTTTTTCATTGCGCCTGCGCTCGATTATAAAGCAAAGCGGCGCGGTTTTCAACCGCTCGCCGCGGCTCGCTTATTATTATGCGCAGCATTTTCGTTTGTGTGCACGGCATTTTGCGGCGTGTCGGCGCGGAGGGAGATGGGACTTCGGAGTGCGCCGCCGTCCGTATGTGTGCGTACGGGGCAAATTCGTATTGCAAAAAGCCGCCGAAATGTATAGAATATAAGTAGTAAGCGCTCGGAGGGGCAGATGAAAAAAGTCAGAAAAGCCGTAATACCCGCGGCGGGGCACGGAACGAGGTTTCTTCCCGTGACGAAGGCGCTGCCCAAAGAGATGCTGGCGCTCATAGACACGCCCGCGCTGCAATATGTGGCGCAGGAGGCGGCGGACAGCGGGATAGAAGAAATCCTCGTCGTCATCAACAGGGAAAAGGAGCTCATCCGCCGTTATTTCTGCAAGGAGGAAGCGACTTGCGCCGCGGAAAGGGAGCTTGACGACCTGCTGGAAAGGGTGCGTTTCGAGTTCGTTTATCAGGACGAGGCGGACGGGACCGCGGGGGCGGTGCTGCTTGCGAGGGAATTTACCGCCGACGAACCTTTTGCCGTGATGTACGGCGACGACGTGATTGTCAACGACGGCGGCGAACCGTGTCTGAAACAGCTCATCCGCGCCTACGGCCGCACGGGCAAAACGGTGCTCGGAGTGCAGGAAAGGCCGCGGCAGGAAGCGGCGAAATATGCGGTGATAAGGAAGGGCAGGACGGAAGGGCGGCTTACGGAAGTGCTGGGCATCGTGGAAAAACCTTCCCCCGACGATATGCCTTCCACTCTCAGCAGTCTGGGGAGATATGTCCTCACGCCCGACATCTACGGGGCGATAGAGCGCGCGCCCGTGTTCCGCGGAGAGAAATATCTGACGCACGCGATAGACCTGCTGACGGACAAAGGCGTGTACGCTTACGACTTCGAAGGGGTGCGCTACGACATAGGCGACAAGTTCGGTTTCTTGCAGGCCAACGTGGAAATGGGGTTGAGGCGTTACGGCGCCCGAATGACGGATTATCTGCGCGGATTGGTGGAAGGAAAATGAACAAAACGACGTTTAACAAGTCAAAACAGCCGTGAAAACGGCTGTTTTTGTTATATATACGCTCCGTTGTCAACGCCCACGTTAAGGAAAAGCCGACTTTCCCCGACCGCGGTTGCTGTGCGGAGGTGACGCGGTCAGAGCAGCTCGAACTGCGTCCGTATGAAGAGTTCGATGCTCCGTGCGGCGAAGTCCGCAAGGAAAGCGTCGCGGCTTTCCGCCATAATACGGAGTTTTTTCTCCGTGCCGCTCGGCCGCAGCATAATCCTGCCGCTGTCGCCCAGCATATCTTCTATTGCCGCCACGTAGTGCAGCAGCGTTTTGTCCCGCGCTATCTTTTCCTTGTGACGGGTGGCAACTTCCGCGTTGCGCTGCGGAAAGACCTGACAGTCGGCAAGTTCGGAGAGTTTTTTCCCGCTTTCTTTGAGGGCGCGCGCGAGCTTTGCGCCCGCGAATACGCCGTCGCCCGTGGGCAGAAATTCGCTGAGAATGATGTGCCCGGACTGCTCCCCGCCGAGCGCAAGCCCCGCCTCGCACATACACCTGATGACGTTATGGTCCCCGATGTCCGTGCGGACGAGGTCGATGCCGAGCTTTGCAAGCCCCGCTTCCACGCCCATATTCGTATGCAGGGTGCCGACGGCGGCGGAGCAGGGCAGGCGCCCCTCCGCTTTCATTTTGCGGGCGAGAATGTATATCGTCATATCCCCGTCGACGGTTTTTCCGTTTTCGTCCGCGGCGATTACCCTGTCCGCGTCGCCGTCGAAGCACAGCCCGATGTCGGCGCCGCGCCGCACGACTTCTTCCGCCACGGCATCGGGGTGAAGCGCGCCGCATCCCTCGTTTATGAGGGCGCCGTCGTGAGAGGTGAAGACGGGGAAGACTTCCGCCCCCAGCCGCGAAAAGATTTCGGGCGCGGTATATGCCGCGGCGCCGTTTGCGCAGTCCAGCACGACGCGCAGCCCGTCAAGGCTTCCCGCGGCGGCGCAGACGGCGGATTTGTAACTTTCGGTCAGTCCTGCCGCGCTCCGCACCTCGCCGCGGTACTCCGCGTAACACAATTTCGCGTCCGCGATGTGCTTTTCCACGAGCGCTTCCCTTTCCCTTGCGAGCTTTCTGCCGTCGGGCCCGAAAACTTTTATGCCGTTGTAGCGCGGAGGATTGTGCGACGCGCTCACCATCACGCCCGCGGACGCCCCCGTTTCTCTTGTCACGAAGGACACGCACGGGGTGGTTACAACGCCGAGGTCAACTACGTTGCCCGCGGCGGCGAGCACGCCTTCCGCAAGCGCACGCGCGAGATTTTCGCCGCCGGTGCGGTTGTCGCGTCCTATGACGACGGTGCCGCCCGCGGCGGCAAGGCCGAGGCTGTTGCCGACAAGCATTGCGAGCCCGTCCGTCAGGTCTTCGCCGTAGACGCCGCGAATGCCGTCCGTCCCGAAATATTTTCTGGTTTCCGTAAGGTTTTGCATAGCGCAGTATATTCCGTACGGGCGCAAGGTGTGCAAAAAGAGCGGAGGAAGCGGTTTTTTCAGGCAAATCGGGGGAGAGTAAATTTTTTGAAAATTTTTTGCAAAAACTATTGACAAGGGGAAAGAGTGTGCTACAATGTTAGCAGTCGGAGCAATAGAGTGCTAACAAACAAAGACGGCGAGTGCCAAAAAGACCATAGCCGTCACCCGTTCCGAAAATAAACATAAAGGAGCTTGTGACTTATGAAGAATTATCTTACCAACTATAACAGAAACAATCACGCGTTCGATTTCTTCGACGACGCATTCGACAATTTCTTCCGTCCGCTGTTTTACGACGAAAAGCTGGACGCGATGAAGACGGACATCAGGGAAACCAAGGACTCCTACATCATGGATGTCGAAATGCCCGGCTTTGACAAAGAGGACATCTCTCTCGACCTCGACAACGGCTATCTCACCATCCGTGCAGAGAAGAAGGAAAAGGACGAAAGCGGCAAGGAAGAGCACCGCTACGTCAGGAAAGAGAGGAGCGTTTCCTGCCAGAGAAGCTACTATGTCGGCGACACCGAGGAAGAGTCCATCAAGGCGAAATATGACAAAGGCGTCCTGACGGTCACTCTGCCCAAGAAGGAAGAGAAGAAGCCCGACGCCAAGAAGAACATCGTAATCGAATAACATCATCCCGAAAGGGAAAATCCTCCTTTTATCCCCCTTGTGAAAACGGCACGCGAGAGCGTGCCGTTTTTTCGTGCCGCCGTCGCGGAAGTCGGCAAAAGACGAAGTTTGTTTCGGAAAAACCGCCGATTAACCTGCCTTTGTGAAAAAATTACGCCGTTTCGCCGAAGACGATTTCTTCCGAGACCGCAACCGCCGAGCCGTCCTTTTCGGCGGCGACGCGGAGCGTTGCGCCGTCGGGGAGCGCGAAGGGCAGGTCGGCTAAGTCTGCTTCCTCGGCAGCAGTTTCGTACACCCTCAGTCCGTTGACGATTACGGCGAATGTGCACCCTTCGGGAAGGTGTTCGGTGTGCCACGAAAGTGTGCCGTCTTGCAGGGTCAGACCGTACACCCGCGGCTCTCCCGCAGCGAAGGAACATACAAAAGGCTCCGACACGCCGTCCTTCATATTTTCCGCCGAAGCGGTCACGGTGACGGTGAAAGTCCCGCCGAAGAAGGAGACCGCGTCCGTGACGTCAATCAGGACGGAAAGCCCGTTTTCGCTTTCGGAGCCGACATAGACGGGGAGAGAGAACTCCCCGAAATCCGCTTTGCTTTCTTTGTCTTCCGTCGCCGCGCATTCGGCGGAAAGGGAAGTGTCCCCGCAGGACAGCGCGAAGGAAAACGACTGCGCGGCGCCGTCGGCGGAGAAGTTAAGGACAATATTACCGTCACCGGTGTACGCCGCGAAAAATCCGTGCGGAGCGTCGAGCTCATCAGGTTCGGTAGGGTCATCAGGCTCGGAAGGTTCGTCGGGTTCGGTGGGTTCGTCGGGTTCGGACGGTTCGTCGGTGTCGCCGTCGTCCGGCGTTTCCTTGAACGCGAGCACGTTGAGGTCGTACGCGTTTTCCCGTACGGTGTAGCTTTCGGGCGAGAACGTGTAGCCGTCCGCAACGAATGCGATGACCGTGCCGTATTCCAGACCCGTGAGGGAATAAATGCCGTAAGAATTCGTTTTGCCGGCTTCCTGTCCGTCGGCGAGCACGCTGACGCCTTCCAAAGGCTCTCCGTCCGCGGTAATGCTGCCCGAAACGGCATAGCCGTCTTCGGCGGGAAGAGTCGGGAGGTCCTCCGAACACGCCGCAAGCAACACGGCGCATACGCAGAGCAGGAACAAAGCGGGCAGGATTTTCTTTTTCATAAAACAATCTCTCCGCCCGTCACCGTAAACGAGCGGGAAAAGAAGGCGCCCCGGATTCCGTCGCGGACGCAGGCGACGGACAGAACGTAGACTCCGTCCTCCGCGACATATGCGGTGACGTCGGCGTGGTTTTCCTCCGTAATGCCGCAAAACAATCTTTCACCGTCGGTTTCGACTTTATAAACATATCCTTCGGGCGATTCGTCCGTCATAGGCGGCCAGCTTGCGATATAGCTTTCCCCGCTTTTTCCGAGCGCTATGTCATACGGAGAAAGGGGCGGCGCGGAGAACGCGAACGACAGCTCCGCCGCAGGGGAATCGAGGTTGAAGACGCCGTCGCCGAGCGTCGTCACGGCGGCCGTATATTCTCCCGTCACGGCGAGTATCCCGGACAAGTCGAACTCCGTTTCGTCCGCCGCGGTGCTGCCGAGAGGTATGCCGTTTACGGTGACGGAATAGCCTGTCGCACCGGGCACGGCGGTCCAGCGGAGCGCTCCGTCCGAATACCGCAGGTCGGCGGGAGAGGACAGGGTGACGACATAACCGTAAACCGCAGTGTCGGCGGCAAGCGCCTCTCCGTCGGAAAACGCGGTGACCGTGACGGAGTATTCGCCGCCCAGAGTGAACAGGTCCTCGATTTCGGTCGGGGAAGCGTCGGCGGTTTGTCTGGACGCCGAACCGTATTCCGAAACGGCTTCGATTTCGTACAAATCCGCACCGTCGACGGCGTCCCATTGCAGGAAAATCCTGCCGTTTTGCTCAATTATCTCCGCATTCAGCGGGGCTGCGGCAAAAGCGGCGGACGACACGGGAAACAGCGCCGCCGCAATCAGCACGATAAGCACGGCAAGCGCCGCCGCGGGATAAAGTTTCGTTTTTCCGAGCGTTTTCACGACAAGAAGATAAAACAATTTACATCAAATGTCAATTTCGCGTTCGACAAACGTCGATTTTCACCGTTTCCGCCGCGAATGAGCGGGGTTCGGGGGCTTGTTTTCATATGCGCGCGCACGGCGCGCAAAACGCTTGCTTTGCGCGCGTGCGTGTGATATAATACAATAAATATTCGTTATTATTAGCTATCACAGTTAACCTATACGAACACAAGGAGGAAGCATGGAAGAAGTCAAACACAGCTATAATGCGACCGACATACAGGTGCTGGAAGGGCTGGACCCCGTCCGCAAACGCCCCGGTATGTATATCGGTTCGACGGACGCGAGAGGGCTTCATCATCTCGTGACGGAAGTCGTCGACAATTCCATCGACGAGGCTCTTGCCGGCTACTGCACGCACATCACGGTCGAGATTCTTTCCGACGGGGCGGTGCGCGTGGCGGACAACGGGAGGGGCATTCCCGTCGGCATCATCGAAAAAGAAGGCAAATCCGCGGTGGAAGTCGTGCTCACCAAGCTGCACGCGGGCGGCAAGTTCGGCAGCGGCGGATATAAGATTTCGGGCGGTCTGCACGGCGTGGGCGTGTCCTGCGTCAACGCGCTTTCGGAATGGCTGGTGGCGGAAGTCAGGCAGGGCGGCAAGCTCTACCGCATCCGTTTCAACCGCGGTATAGCGGAAAGACCTCTTGCGGAAATCGGGCCTGCGGAAGGCACGGGGACGACCATTACGTTCTATCCCGACGGCGACATTTTCGAAACGCTGGATTTCAATTACGACACGATGAAATCCCGTCTGCGCGAGCTTGCCTACCTCAACAAGGGGCTGACAATCGAGATTGCGGACGAGCGCGTCGAACCCGCGCGCAGGGAAGTGTTCTGCTACGAGGGCGGCATAGTGTCCTTTGTCGAGAGCCTCAACCGCAACAAGGAAACCATATTCGAAAACGTGGTCTACTTCGACGCGCAGTATGTGGACAGCGAGATTGAGGTGGCGATGCAGTACAACGACTCTTACACCGACACCATTCTCGCTTTTGCCAACAACATCAACACGGAAGAGGGCGGCACGCATCTCGAAGGCTTCAAGGCGGCCATCACCAAGGTCATCAACGACTACGGCAAGAAGGCGGGCATTCTGAAAGAAGCGGACAAACTTTCCGGCGAGGACGTGCGCGAAGGCCTGACGGCGGTCATTTCCGTCAAGCTCGCGGAACCCCAGTTCGAAGGGCAGACCAAGACCAAGCTCGGCAACAGCAGTATGAGAGCCGCCGTGGCAAAGAGCGTGACGGAAGGGCTGGGGACTTATCTCGAAGAACATCCCCGCGAAGCCAAGGAACTCATCCTCAAAACCATCACCGCACAGAGGGCGCGCGAAGCGGCGAGAGCGGCGCGCGAAACCGCAAGGCGCAAATCCGCCCTCGAAAGCACGACGCTGCCCGGCAAACTCGCCGACTGCACGGACAAGGACCCCAAGGCGTGCGAGATTTATCTCGTCGAGGGTGACTCCGCAGGCGGCAGCGCGAAGCAGGGCAGGGACCGTCGTTTCCAGGCGATACTTCCCCTCAGGGGCAAGATACTGAACGTCGAAAAGGCAAGGCTGCACAAGGTGCTCGAAAACGAGGAAATCAAGGCGATGATTACCGCGTTCGGCTGCGGCATCAACGCGGATTACGACGAGAGCAAGCTGCGCTACGACCGCATCATATGTATGACGGACGCGGACGTGGACGGCTCGCACATCCGCATACTGATGCTCACCTTCTTCTTCCGCTTTATGCGTCCGCTCATCGAGAACGGTCACGTTTACATCGCGCAGCCCCCGCTTTACAAGCTCGCGCGCGGCAAGCAGGAATGGTATTTTTACGACGACGACGCGCTGAACGCTTTCTATGAGGAAAACGGCAGGAAGGGCTTCGATTTGCAGCGCTACAAAGGCCTCGGCGAAATGAACCCCGAACAGCTTTGGGAAACCACGATGGACCCCAAGAGCCGCACTCTTCTCCGCGTAAGTATGGAAGACGCCATCTCTGCGGACGAAATGTTCTCGGTGCTTATGGGCGAACAGCCCGAACTCAGGCGCGCGTTCATCGAAGAGAACGCAAAACTTGTCGAAGACCTTGACATCTGACGGAGGGACGCATGAGCAAAGATACGCAGAAAGACAAAGAATATCTCGAACATCTTGCCGACAGCAAGATAGTCAACGTCGAGGTGGAGAACGAGCTGAAAAAGTCCTTCATCTCCTATGCGATGGCGGTCAACGTGTCCAGAGCGATACCCGACGTCCGCGACGGTCTGAAACCCGTGCACAGGCGCATTCTTTACGCCATGAGCGAGCTCAACCTCACGCCCGACAAGCCTTATCGCAAGAGCGCGATGGTGGTCGGCGAAGTGCTGGGCAAATACCATCCCCACGGCGACGTTTCCGTTTACGACGCGATGGTGCGTCTGGCGCAGGACTTTTCCATCCGCTGCCCGCTGGTGGACGGTCACGGCAACTTCGGTTCCGTGGACGGCGACCCTCCCGCGGCATACCGTTACACCGAAGCGCGTCTTTCCAAGATAGCGCTTGAAATGATACGCGACATCGACAAGCGCACCGTCGACTTCTATCCCAACTTCGACGACACGCGCGAGCAGCCCGTGGTGCTGCCTTCGCGTTTTCCCAATCTGCTCGTCAACGGTTCCGACGGTATAGCGGTCGGTATGGCGACGTCCATTCCTCCCCACAACCTCGGCGAGGTCATCGACGCCGTCGTCGCGCTCATCCGCAACCCCGAGCTCGAAGTAGACGACCTTATGGAATACATCCCCGCGCCCGACTATCCCACCGCGGGTCTGGTGCTGGGCAGAGCGGCGATACGTCAGGCGTACCGCACGGGCCGCGGCGGCGCGGTCATCCGCTCCCGCACGGAGATAGAGGAGCTCCCCAACGGCAAGAGCCGCATCATCATCACGGAGATACCCTATCAGGTCAACAAGGCGCGTCTCATCGAAAATATTGCGGACCAGGTCAAGGACAAGAGGCTGGAAGGCATTTCCGACATCAGCGAGGAGACCGACCGCACGGGTATGCGCATCGTCATCGACGTCAAAAAGGACCACAATCCGCAGGTGGTGCTCAATACGCTGTTCAAGCAGACGAGTTTGCAGGTCAACAACTCCATCATCCTGCTCGCGCTCGTGGACGGCGTGCCCCGCATCCTCAACCTCAAACAAATCCTCGAATATTACATCGCGCATCAGGAGGACGTCATCATCCGCCGTACGAAGTTCGACCTCGAAAAGGCGGAGGAGAGAGAGCACATCCTGAACGGTCTCGCCATCGCGCTCGCCAACATCGACGAAGTGGTGGAACTGCTCAAAAAGAGCGCGGACAGACAAGCCGCCATCGACAATCTGACGGAGCGTTTCCTGCTCAGCGAGAAACAGGCCGTGGCGATACTCGAAATGCGCTTGCAGCGCCTTACGGGGCTCGAAGTGGAGAAAATCAACGAGGAGCTGGAACAGAAGCGCGCCGAAATCGTGGAATACAAGCGCATCCTCGGTTCGGAAGAGGCGGTCAAGGAAATCATCGTCACCGAGCTCACCGAAATCAAGGAACGCTACGGCACGCCCAGACGCTCCGAGCTCAGCTACGATTATTCCGAAATCAACATTGCCGACCTCATCGACAAAGAGGACATCGTGGTGTCTATGACGCACGGCGGATACGTCAAGCGTCTGCCCGTGGCGGAATACCGCTCCCAGAGAAGAGGAGGGATGGGCGTCACCGCGCACAAGGCGAAGGATGACGACTTCATCGAGCACATTTTCGTGAGCAACACGCACCAGGATATGCTCTTCTTCACCAACCTCGGCAAAGTGTTCACGATGAAGGGTTACGAGATACCCGAAGCGAGCAAAACTTCCCGCGGCCGCGCGATAATCAATCTGTTGCAGCTCTCGCCCGGCGAAAAGGTGCAGACGGTGCTCCCGCTGCCCGAGGAGAGGGAAGGCAAATTCCTTATGCTCGCCACCAAACGCGGGCTCATCAAGAAGACTCCGCTCGAAGAGTTTGCGTCCATCAAGCGCAACGGCAAGATAGCCATCAAGTTTATGGAAGAGGACGAGCTCATCGAAGCGGTGCTGACAAGCGGCGACGACCAGCTCATTATGGCGTCCAGCGAAGGCTACTGCATCCGCTTCCACGAAAAGGACGTACGTCCCACGGGCAGGACGGCAATGGGCGTCAAGAGTATGCGCATACCCGAAGGCGCGCATATGGTGGACCTCGCCGTGGTGCACGACGGATGCGAGATTCTCACCATCACCACCCAGGGCTACGGCAAGCGCAGCAACGTGGCGGATTATCCGTTGCAGGGCAGAGCGGGCAAAGGCGTCAAAGCGGGCGTGTTCAACGACAAGACGGGCGACCTTGCGGGGCTGAAAGTCATCCCCGCCGATATGGACGTGATGATGATTACGGACGGCGGCATCATCATCCGCGTGCAGGCGGACGAGATATCCAAGATAGGCAGGGCGACGCAGGGCGTGCGGATTATGAAACTCAAAGGCGAAGAGGCGAAAGTCGTCAGCATCGCGCTCACTCCCCACGAGGAGGAAGAGGAACTTCCCGCGGAAGAAAACGCCGCGGCGGAAGAGAATGCGGAAGGCGCGTCCGCGGCTTCGGAACAGCCGTCCGCGGAAGCGGAAGCCGAAACGCCCGCCGAAGAATGACGGAGCACAATCCGCATAAAACGGCACTTAAAAACACAAAACGCGGAGTTTAACTCCGCGTTTTGTTATGTTGTGCCGCCGTTTGTTTTGCGCGAAACGTTTGCTTTGCGCCTGGCGTCGCACCCCTCCGCCCCGCCGCGAAGGGAAACGAAGTCCGTCGTCGCTTTCCGAAACGGGAAAAATGCGAAGGTAAGCGCGTGTGGTTTTCAACAGATGCCGTCAAACAAATCGTTGGGCGCGATGTCGAACAGGCGGCAGAGGAAAACTATTTTTTCATAGTCAAGCTCTATTATGCCGCGTTCGTATTGGCTGTAATCGGGTTGATATTTTCCCATAAGAGAAGCAACGTATTGTTGCGAAAACCCTTTTGCCTTGCGCGCGTTTTTAAGATTTGTGCCGACCGCTTTTTTGATATCCATAAGCGAACTATATAAAAATTTCCTATAAAAATTGACTTATAGGAGTTATTCCTATAATATTGTCTTGCGGAATGTGGAAATTATTCATTCGGCAAAACAGGTTTTCAGGAGGGCTGTATGAGAAAAAAATTTGTAGCGTTTGTCGCATTGGTTTGCGTATTGATGCTGGCAGTCGGCGTGTTCGCCGCGTGTGACGGGACGTCGTCTGAAAATCAGACGCCCGACGTTCCCGCCGGCGATACTCCGGGCGGAGATGAAGACGCTCCGGGCGGCAGCGACACTCCCGGCGGCGAAGACCCCGTCCCGCACACGCACGCAAAGCCCGACGGAGCGCAATATACCGTGACGGAGGAGGAACATTCTTACGTTTGCGGCTGCGGAGAAACCGTGACCGAAAAACACACGTTCGGCGAGGACGGCATATGCGCCGTGTGCGGTTACGGGCACGAGGAACCGTCCGTCGGCTCCGAGGGGTTGGAATTTGCCCTCTGCGACGACGGGGAGAGCTATGTAGTGACGGGTTATTCGGGGAAAGACTCCGATGTGGTTATCCCCGCGCAGTATAACGGAATGCCCGTGACCGCGATAGGGGAAAACGCCTTCCGATATGCCGCGATAACTTCGGTCGAAATACCCGACGGCGTGATTGAAATCCGAGCGTCTGCCTTCGACTATTGCCACGCGCTCAGGGAGATAGTCGTCCCCGACAGCGTGCAAACGATAGGAAGGAGGGCGTTTGCTAGCTGCCTGGGGTGTTTTTCCGTGACGATAGGCAGTTCCGTGACGACGATAGACAGGCTGGCGTTTCAGGGGTCGACGTCTATATATCAGGTGTACAATCGCAGCTCGCTGGATATTGAGGCGGGCAGCAGCGATTTCGGCGGAGTCGCTAAAAACGCAGTTTACGTTTACACCGAGGAGGGAAAAGGTCGCGTAACGACAACCGCAGACGATGATTTCATTGTCTATGCAGACGGTGCGGACACGCGGATACTCAAATACATCGGAAGTTCCGACGAGCTTGTTCTGCCATCCGTCCTACGACTCGTCGACGGCAGGGAAATTTCCGAATACGGCATATTTAAATACGCATTCCAAAGGATGAAATTCACGTCCGTCCGAATATCGGAGGCGGTGACGTTCATAGGCAGCGGGGCGTTCAATTTCTGCAACAGTCTTACAAGCGCGGTATTTGAAGTGACGGAAGGATGGAAAGAGGTGTGGCTGCTTCTCGGCAGTGAGTACGACGTTTCGTCGGCGGACCTGTCCGACCCCGCAAAGGCGGCGGAAATTCTGAAAGGAATAAGAAACGACGAGGAATTGTATCGGACGAAAGACTGACCTCGGTATATTGATATGGAAACGGCGCGGCGGGGCAAAAATTTCGGGTGTCCCGCCGCGTTTTCGTGTTCGGCGGCGCGGCTTTCGTAAATATGCCGTCGGCTTGCGGGGCGTAAGCGTGAAGAAAATCTCCCCAAGGGGGCGCGGTGATACCTTTTACGAAGTAAACTTTTTCCATTCTCTTGAAAGTGGGCGATGATGTTGGTATTATAATATCGTCAAACCTAGGAAAGGGAGAATTATGGCGTTATGAAAAAGACCTGGTACAAAGAATTGTCCGTCTATCAGATTTGGCCGCGCAGTTTCTGCGACGGCAACGGCGACGGAGTGGGCGACCTCAAAGGCGTGCTCGGCAAGCTGGATTACATCAAAAGCCTGGGCGTGGATGCTATTTGGTTTTCGCCGCTTTATGTATCTCCGCAGAAGGACTACGGCTATGACATAGCGGACTACTACAACATCAACCCCGAATACGGCACGATGGAAGATTTCAGGGCAGTGCTCGACGGCGCGCACGAAAGGGGTATGAAAATCATTATGGACCTCGTCGTCAACCATACGTCCGACCAGCACGAATGGTTCAAAAAGAGCGCGGCGAAGGACCCGAAATACAAGGATTATTACATCTGGCGTCCCGGCAGGGGCAAAGACGGCAAAAAGTTCCCCAACAATTGGATGTCCACATTCCCGGGCAACGCGTGGGAGTGGAACGAGGAGAGGGAGGAGTATTACCTCCATCTGTTCGCGGTGGAACAGCCCGACCTCAACCACGACAATCCCGCCGTGCGCGAGGAAGTGAAAAAGGTGATGAAATTCTGGCTGGATATGGGCGTTGACGGCTTCCGCGAAGACGTCATCACCTACATCAGCAAGCGCGAAGGGCTGCCCAACGGCTTCCCTCTGCCGATAATGCGCGGGATGGAGCACTATTCCCCCGGCCCCAACATCCACAAATACCTTATGGAATACAGGCAGGTCGTCAAGAATTACGACGCGTTCCAGCTCGGTGAAGCGCCTATGATGACGCCGAAAAACGCGCTGAAATACATCACCGAAGGCAAGGACCAGCAGCTGGATATGATGTTCCAGTTCCAGCATATGGAAGCGGACTGCTTTATGACGAGCTATCTCAGGACGAAGTTCAACCTGCGCAAGCTCAAAAAGGTGTACCGCAACTGGCAGCACAAGATGTACGGCATCGCGTGGAACACCAACTATCTCGAAAACCACGACCAGCCCCGCGTCATCTCCCGTTACGGCAGCGAAAAACTGCGCACGGAGAGCGGCAAGGCGCTCGCGACGCTCTATACGTTTATGTCGGGCACGCACTTTGTGTATCAGGGGCAGGAGATAGGTATGCTGGACTATCCTTTCAAAGGCTGGGAGGATTTTGTCGACGTCGCGACTTTCTGCGCCAAAGGTATAATGGAAAAGACGCATCTGTTCTCTGAAAAGAAGATTTTCGAAAACTGCGCCTATGCCGCCCGCGACAACGCGCGCACCTGTATGCAGTGGAGCGCCGCCGACAACGCAGGGTTCACGACGGGCAAGCCGTGGTTCCACGTCAACCCGAATTACACGCAAATCAACGTCGAAGCGGAAGAGAGCGACCCCGACTCTTTGCTCAACTATTACCGCAAGGTCATAGCGCTGCGCAAGGAGTATAAGGAGACGGCGATATACGGCAGATATGAGGAAAAGCTGCGCACAAGCGGCAAAATCTTTGCCTATGACAAGGTGGCGGAAGACGGCGGCGTGCTGACCGTGGTCATCAATATGACGGACAAACCCGTGTCCGCGGCGGGAGCGAAGAAGTGCGTGCGTGCAGGCGCGAAGCACCTCATCGGCAACTACAAAGGCTCGATGGCGGACGTGCTCAAACCCTATGAGGCGCACGTCTGGTACACCGCTCCGACCGCGAAATAAGAAATCAACGCACCGCGTCGCAAGGCGCGGTTTTGCAGAAAAAGAGGTTTTATTATGCTGAAATGCAACAAGATGTGCCCGATATGTTATTTCAGGCGCGCGCTTATCGGCGCGCCTTCGGTGGACCGTCCGTCCGCCGCTCCCTATGAAAACGGGTCGGGCGATACGCCGCTTATGGGGTGGTCCAGCTGGAACACCTTCCGCAACAACATTGACGCGAAACTCATCGAGGACACGGCGGCGGCTATGAAAGAGAACGGACTGCTGGACGCGGGCTATAGGTATGTCAATCTCGACGACAACTGGCATTCCAATATGCGCGACGCGCACGGCGATATGCAGGGAGAGCTCGTGCGCTTTCCCGACGGCATACCCGCGCTGGTGCGCCGTCTCAACGAAATGGGGTTCAAGGCGGGGATATATTCCTCGAACGGCACCCTGACCTGCGAGGACCTGCCCGCAAGCCTGGGCAGGGAGCGCGATGACGCCCGCACTTTCGCAAGGTGGGGGATGGAGTATCTCAAATACGACTTCTGCCACAACATTCCCGTCCCGCGCTATGCGCCGCTGGTGTACGGCATAGAGATTTCACCTCTCGGCAGCGGGAAGGCGGTCGAATATCAGGTGTCCAACTGCATACTGAAAGGGCTTGCCCGCCGCAGAAAGTGCGACGCCTTGCCGGGCGGACAGTATGTGTCCGGGCTTGACGAGGGCAAGGGGAGTATAGTTTTCGACAACGTCGTGGTGGACGCGGACGGGGAATATGTGCTCACGGTCGAGATAAAAAAATACGGCAGGTACGAAAAATATCTCGCTGTCACCGTGAACGGAAGAGAGTGCGGAGGGATAGAGTTTCCGCCGCAGAAACATTTCAACCTTACCGCGCGTTTTCAGACCGTCGTCCGCCTGAATGCGGGCAGGAACGCAATAGAGCTCGGCAATCCCGTGGCAAATTCCCGCGACAGCGCGGCGATACAGTATCGGAAAATGGCATATGCGCTGAAAGAAGCTGCGGCGGAGGTCGCCGCAGAGCGCGGCGAAGCGGTGAAGCCCATCCGTTTCTCCATATGCGAATGGGGCTTCCGCAAGCCGTGGCTGTGGGGTGCGTCCGCCGGGAATATGTGGCGCACGACCCCGGACATCCGTCCGTGGTGGTATTGGATAAAAACCATTTATTCCCGCAACGTAAAGCTCTGGAAATATGCCTCTCCCGGTCACTTCAACGACCCCGATATGCTGGAAGTCGGCAACGGCAAACTGACTTACAATCAGAACCTCTCCCACTTCGCGCTGTGGTGTATGATGAGCGCGCCGCTCGTCCTCGGCAACGACATACGCAAGATAACCAAACCCGTGCTGGATATCGTCGCCAACCGCGAGCTCATAGCGATAGACCAGGACCCCCTCGGAAAGCAGGCGAAACGCATTCGCCGCGGCGCGGTGGACGTGCTTGCCAGACCTCTTGCCGACGGCGGAATCGCGGTGTGCTTCTTCAACAAGACGAAGATTGCTCAAAAGAGGCGGTTAGATATCGCAAAACTGTACAGGGACGACTATGTTTCCCCTGCGACGGCGGGCAACACGGCGACGTCGGTGGGCGTCATCGGAGAAGTTATGAGCATAATAGCGGGGGACGCGGCGATTGAGGGTAACAAGATAGTCGCGCGCATTCCCGCCGACGGCGTCGTCGTGGTCAAACTGAAATAGCAGGGGCGCCGCCCCTTGACCCCGCGAGGGGCATTATGCTCCTCGACCCCATACTTTTATATAATATCGCGCCGAGTGTTGCAGGCTGCGCCCGCAACACTCG
>OMBA01000207.1_pt1 | contig 44181 bp, 43 predicted proteins | sample 1673441 | NCBI WGS metagenome assembly OMBA01 (sample SAMEA103958111, study PRJEB25191) | human gut metagenome | biome: human-associated habitat [ENVO:00009003]; feature: intestine environment [ENVO:2100002]; material: feces | place: Germany | collected 2013/2015
AATGAAATGAAGTGACCATGGCATCACATGCCAGAGCGGCGGCAGACTGCCGTGGCTTCCCCGGCGAAAAGGGCAAATATGGCTCTGTCTGCCCCCTTTCGGAGCAGGATACCTTTGTGCCGCGCTGTATTCCCGCAGGGGGGCGAGTTTCATGTACGTTGCTGCTGTACATGGGAAGCATTTATTTCCCCGGTCTCCTGTCATATACTGAAACCATCCAAATACCGTTCCCATTTTTACAAGGAGGCTCTCATGAAAACAGTCACGCTCAAGCAATATACGGCCGACGCCTTCACAGACCGCGTCTTTTCCGGCAATCCCGCCGCGGTGTGCGTGCTTCCCGCCTGGCCCGCCGATCCGGTCATGCAGGCCATCGCCAAAGAAAACAACCTCTCCGAAACGGCGTTCACCGTAAAGGCAGACGGCGGCTGGGCGCTGCGGTGGTTCACGCCGGGCGGCGAGATCGATCTCTGCGGCCACGCCACGCTGGGCACGGCGTTCGTGCTGATGAATTTCTATGAAAAGGATGCGGAACGCATCGCCTTCTCCACCCGGAGCGGGGCCCTCACGGTGGAGCGCCGGGACAGTCTCTATGAAATGGACTTCCCCGCCTATGACCTCGCGCCCGTCCCCGTGACGGATGATATGGCCGCCGCGCTCGGCGCGAGACCGGACGCCGCGTACATGGGCCGCGACCTGCTCTGCGTTTTCAGCAGCGCTGAGACGGTGTGCGCCCTCTCGCCGGACATGGAAGCGCTGAAAGGTCTGCCGGGGCTTCTTGCCCACGCCACGGCCCCGTCGGATACGCCGGACTATGACTGCGTGTCCCGCTCGTCCCCGCACTTTCCGCGTCCTTAAACAATACCTTAAACAGTACCTTGATTCGCGGTCAAAGAAATAAGCAGGAAAAAAGGACGGGCCGCCACCTGTCCTTTTTTGATTCTGTAGGAAATATTTACTCACGCTTTCTCTGCGCTCGTATTATATCACGAACGGCCGCGCGCTGCCGGATAATCCTGCCGGCGGCCTGTTTTTTGATTTCTCCGCTTACAGGATCGGAGATTTTTCCGCCATGCCCACTTTCCGCGGGAAGGTCTTCGGCGCGGGGCCGCGCTTCCTGAGGACGAGGATCGTCCGTTCTTCCCCGGTGGGGAGGCGGAGCGTTTTTTTCTCCTCCGCTTCCGTATGCATCAGCGCGAGGATCTTTTCCGCCGCGGCGAGCTCTTCTTCCGCGCCGGGGCCTTTCATGGCGAGGAAGACGCCCCCTTCTTTCACGAAGGGCAGGGCCCACTCGGCGACGACCGGGAGAGATTTCACCGCCCGCGCGGTGACTACATCGAAGGTCTCGCGGAGCTTCTTCCGGCGGCCTCCTTCTTCGGCGCGCATGTGGAGGCATTTCACATTTTTTATGCCCGCTTCTTCCGCGGCGGTCTCGACGCAGCGGAGCTTCTTCTGGATGGAGTCCATGAGGACGAACTGCATGTCCTGCCGGAGCGCCGCCAGGACGGCGCCAGGAAAGCCCGCGCCCGTGCCGAGGTCGAGGACGCGGCCCCCTTCCGGGAAATACGCCGGGTCGTAGGCGGTGAGAGAGTCATACACATTCTTAACGAGGCTCTCTCCCGCATCTTTGATGCCGGTGAGATTGATGTGGGCATTCATTTCCATGATGCGCCCGTGATAGGCGGCGATCTTCCCCGCGGTCTCCTCATCCGCGGAAATGGCAAGCACCGCCATTATGTCTTGCACTGTCACAGGAATTCCCCTTTCTTGAGACAATTACGCTTTTTTCCCTTTCACATAGACCATGAGCACGGAGATATCCGCCGGCGAGACGCCGGAGATGCGCGCCGCCTGTCCGAGAGAGAGGGGGCGGATCTTGTCGAGCTTCTGCCGCGCTTCGATGGAGATGCCGTCGAGATGGAGGTAATCCATGTCCGGCGGCATGAGTTCCGCTTCCATTTTCGCCGCCCGGCGCACGGCGTCTTCCTGGCGGGTGATGTAGCCTTCGTACTTGACGGTGATCTCCATTTCTTCTTCCGCGTCGAGAGCGAAGGCCGGGCAGCCCAGGTACTTCACCATCTGCCGGTAGGTCACTTCGGGGCGCTTCAGTATTTTGTCCGCCCCCGTGCCGGTTGTGAGAGGCGCCGTGCCCATGGCCTCCAGGGCGGCGTTCGTTTCCGCCGTTGGAGTGAAACGCTTCGCGCGGATGTAGTCCAGCGCTTCTTCGTACCGCGCTTTCCGCGCCTGGAAGCGAGCCCACCGCTCGTCGTCCACCAGGCCGATGGCCCGGCCTTTTTCGGTGAGACGCAGGTCGGCATTGTCCTGCCGGAGGATGAGGCGGTATTCGCTGCGGCTGGTCATCATGCGGTAAGGCTCATTGGTGCCTTTCGTGACGAGGTCGTCGATGAGGGCGCCGATGTAGGCTTCGTGCCGCTTCAGGACGAAAGGCGGCTTCCCGGCGAGCTTCAGCGCCGCGTTGATGCCCGCCATGAGGCCCTGCGCCGCCGCTTCTTCGTAGCCGGAGGTGCCGTTGGACTGGCCGGCGGAATAGAGGCCGGGGAGTTTCTTCACTTCCAGCGTCGGCAGGAGCTGGAGCGGATCGAGGAGGTCGTATTCGATGGCGTAGGCCGGGCGCATGAGCTTCACGTCTTCCAGTCCCGGAATGGTGCGGAGGAAGGCGTACTGCACGTCGATGGGCATGGAGGTGGACATGCCCTGCACGTACATCTCGTTCGTGTCGAGGCCTTCCGGCTCCACGAAGAGCTGGTGCCTGTCTTTGTCGGCGAAGCGGACGATCTTGTCCTCGATGGAGGGGCAGTACCGCGCGCCCACGCCGTGGATCTTTCCGGAAAACATGGGGGCTCTCGAAAGATTCGCCCGGATGATGGAGTGAGTGGTCTCGTTCGTATAGGTGAGCCAGCAGCACCGCTGATTTCTGTCCGTGTCTTCGTCCATGAAGGAGAAGGAATGGTGATCCGGGTCTCCTTCTTCGAGCCGCATCCGCTCGGGATGGAGCGTCCGCATGTCCACGCGGGACGGCGTGCCTGTCTTGAAGCGGAGGAGCTCGATGCCGTGCTTCCGGAGATTGTCAGAGAGGGCGAGACTGGGCCGCATGCCGCTGGGGCCGCCGCTGTAGATGGTCTCGCCGATGATGATCTTGCTGTCCAGGTAGGTGCCCGTAGCGAGGATGACCGCCCGCGCCCGGTAGATCTCTCCGAGCTCCGTCACGATGCCCGTGACGCGGCCGCCGTCTTCGAGGATGTCCGTCACCATGAGCTGTTTCAGATCGAGATTGTCCGTATTTTCCACGCGCCGCTTCATCCAACGGTGGTAGGCGTTCTTGTCGGACTGGGCGCGGAGGGCGTGCACCGCCGGGCCCTTGCCGCGGTTCAGCATGCGCATCTGGATGGCCGTGGCGTCGGCGGCGATGCCCATGATGCCGCCGAGGGCGTCGATCTCCCGCACGAGGTGGCTCTTGCCGGGGCCGCCGATGGCGGGATTGCAGGGCATCATGGCCACATTGTCCAGAGAGATCGTGGCGAGGAGCGTCTTCATGCCGAGCTTCGCCGCGGCGAGCGCCGCTTCGCATCCCGCGTGGCCCGCGCCGACGACGATCACGTCGTATGTATCGATCAAATACATGGGATTTCCTTCTTTCGTTTTCGCAAAATTCCCTTTTATTATACCGTATTTTCCCCGGGCCGTATAATCTGTATAATAAGGAAAAAGAAAGGAGCCCGCCATGATCCGACCCGTTATTTCCGACCCCGTCCTGCTCTCCCTGCCCGCCTCGCCCGCGGGAAAGGAGGATCTCCCCGCCGCCCGCGACCTGCTGGACACGCTCCTCGCGAACCGGGAGCGCTGCGCCGGCATGGCGGCGAATATGATCGGCGTGCCGAAGCGGATCATCGCCTTTTTCGACGGCGGCGCGCCGGTGGTGATGGTGAATCCGCAGATTCTCCGCCGGTCAAAAGAGACCTATGAGGCGGAGGAGGGCTGTCTCTCCCTGCCGGGCACGCGGAAGGCGCTCCGCGCGAAATGGGTGGAGCTGGAATGGACGCCCCTCCGCGGGAAGAAGCGGCGCGGAAAATTCTCCGGCTTCACCGCCGAGGTCATCCAGCACGAAATGGATCATCTGGAAGGCATCCTCATCTGAGCGGCGGCTCTCATGCCGGCCGGCAGGAAATGACGGCTTTCCCGCTCCGCCGGAGGCCGCCCGGGAAAACCGTCTCTCCCGGCAGCTGCCGCCTGCTCATCTCGCGGAAAGCGGCCCGCGCCGCTCTCCCCGCCCGATTTCTGACAAAGAAAAAAGCCCATGCCTTTCAGCATGAGCTCTTTTTTATTGCCTGTATATTTCAGAATACGTCTTTCAGGACGATGGTCTGCTCTCTGGAGGGACCGACGCTGACGATGCCGATCGGCACGCCGATGAGTTTCGCGATCTGTTCGAGGTAGTACCGGCAGTTTTCCGGGAGGTCGTCGTACCTGCGGATGCCGCTGATGGAGGTCTTCCAGCCGGGGAATACACGGTACACGGGCTTCACTTTTTCGAGGAGCGCCAGGTCTGCCGGGTATTCTTCCAGTTCTTTTCCTTCGTATTCGTAGCCGACACAGACTTTGATCTCGTCCATGCCGTCGAGGATGTCCAGACGGGTGATGGCGAGGTAGTCGAAAGTATTGAGGAACGCGGCGTAGCGGACGGCTCTCGTGTCGAGCCAGCCCACGCGGCGGGGCCGTCCGGTGACGGTGCCGTATTCATGGGCGGTATCGCGGATGTAGTCGCCGATCTCGTCGTGGAGCTCCGTCGGGAAGGGGCCTTCGCCGACGCGGGTGCTGTAGGCTTTCACCACGCCGTAGATGTTCTGCATGAGGTGCGGCCCGATGCCCGCGCCGACGCACGCGCCGCCCGCGATGGGGTGGGAGCTCGTCACGTAGGGATAGGTGCCGTTGTCGCAGTCCAGCATGGTGGCCTGCGCGCCTTCAAAGAGGACGTTCTTGCCTTCCGCCACGAGGGTGTGGACGGTGTGGTTCGTGTCCTTCACGAAAGGCCGGAGGATCTCCGCGTAGCCGAGATAGTCCATGAGCATCGTCTCATAGTCGAATCCTTCCGCGCCGTAGAGACGTTCCAGGAGCATGTTCTTCTGCTCCACATTGTATTTCAGCTTTTCCGCGAAGACTTCCTTATCCATGAGGTCGCACACACGGATGCCGATGCGGTTGATCTTGTCGGCATAGCACGGGCCGATGCCGTTCTTCGTGGTGCCGATCTTGCGGCTGCCCTTGCGGGCTTCTTCCGCTTCGTCCAGGCGCACATGGTACGGGAATACGAGGTGCGCCCGCGTGGAGATCTGGAGATTTTCCACGCTGATGCCCTGGGCCTTCAGTTTGTCCATCTCTTCGATGAGGCTCTTCGGGTCGATGACGACGCCCGTGCCGACGACGCACACCGTGCCGGGATACATGATGCCGCTCGGCATGAGGCGGAGCGGATAGGCTTTGCCGTCGACGACGACGGTGTGGCCCGCGTTGTTCCCGCCCTGGGAGCGGACGACCACGTCGGCTTTCGCCGCGAGATAGTCTACGATCTTGCCTTTGCCTTCATCGCCCCACTGGGCGCCGATTACCATTGCTGTAGCCATAGATTTTTTCCTTCCATTTCACAAGAGTCTCCCCTGCCGGGGCTTTTCATACATCTTGTATTATAGCACATCCCCGGCGATCAGAGGCCGAAACGGGCGAAGATCTCGTCCACATGGGTGAGCATGGGCCGGTAGTCGAAGCAGGCTTTGATCTCTTCCGGCGTGAGATATTTCCGCACGTCTTCATCTTTGCAGAGATTTTCATAGAAATCCTCGCCCTGGAGCCAGCGCTTCATGGCGTTGCGCTGCACCCAGCGGTACGCCGTATCGCGGTACGCGCCCTTCGAGACGAGCGCCAGGAGCACCCGCGGGCTGTAGATGAGGCCGCCGGTCATATTCAGGTCGGCGAGCATCTTTTCCGGATAGACGAGGAGCTTGTCGATGAGCTTCGTCGTCTCGTTCAGGATGTAGTCGAGAGCGGTGGTCGCGTCGGGGAGGATCACGCGCTCCACGGAGGAGTGGGAAATGTCTCTCTCGTGCCAGAGCGGGACGTTTTCAAAAGCCGGTACGGCGTAGCCCTGGATGAGACGGGCCATGCCGCAGATGCGTTCGCTTCTCACGGGATTTCTCTTGTGGGGCATCGCGGAGGAGCCTTTCTGTTTCGGGCTGAAATATTCTTCCGCTTCCCGCACTTCCGTCCGCTGGAGGTGGCGCACTTCGAGGGCGATCTGGGACAGGGTGGAGGCAATGACGGCGAGCGTCGCCACGTATTCCGCGTGATGGTCGCGCTGCACCACCTGCGTCGCGATGTCTTCGCGGCGGAGGCCCATCTTTTTGCACACGTATTCTTCCACATAGGGATCAATGTCCGCATAGGTGCCGACGGCGCCGGAGAGCTTGCCGACACGCATGTTTTCCGCGGCGTGCTTCATGCGGTCGATGTTGCGGAGCGTCTCCGCGTACCACAGGAGAAGCTTCAGGCCGAAGGTGGTCGGCTCGGCGTGCACGCCGTGGGTGCGGCCGATGGTGGGGGTGTGCTTGAATTCCACAGCCCGCCGCTTCAGCACGTCCGCCAGCTGCTGCAGGTCGTCCAGAATGACGTCCGACGCCTGCGCCAGCTGCACGCAGAGGCCCGTGTCCTTCACGTCGGTGGAGGTGAGCCCCATGTGGATGTACTTCGCTTCGTCCCCTACGTATTCGCCCACGCAGGACAGGAAGGCGATGATGTCGTGATTGATCTCCGCGTCGATCTCATGGATGCGGTCCACATCGAAATCGGCCTTCGCCTTGATGACTTCCACCGCTTCCTTCGGGATGCGGCCCAGCTCGGCATTCGCTTCGCACGCGGCGATCTCCACATCGAGCATGGTCTGCCATTCATTTCTTTCATTCCAGATCTTTTCCATCACCGGACGCGTATATCTCGGTATCATACTATATCCCCTTTCGGTTTTCCTTCGCGCGCACAGATCTCACGGCCGACGATGACGCCGGCGGCGGAGGCCTGCGCGAGCCCCCTCGTGATTCCCGCTCCGTCTCCGATGGCGAAAAGATTCGGTATCTTCGTCTCCAGCTCCGGAGAAAGCTCCATGCGGGAAGAATAAAATTTGACTTCTACGCCGTACAGCAGGGTATGGCGGGAATTGGCGCCCGGCGCCACCCGGTCGAGCGCTTCGAACATCTCCATGATGTCCTTGAGAAAACGGTACGGCAGCACCAGGGACAGGTCGCCCGGCGTGGCAGAGGGCATGGTGGGCCGCACGAGGCCCCGCCGGATGCGCTCCGCCGTGGAGCGCCGCCCGTCGCGGAGATCGCCCAGGCGCTGCACGATGGGCCCGCCGCCGAGCATATTCGCGAGAGCCGCGATGTACTTGCCGTAGGCGATGGGCTCCCGGAAAGGCTCGGTGAACTGCTTCGACACGAGGATGGCGAAATTCGTATTCCCGCTCCTCTTGTGGGCGTAGCTGTGGCCGTTCACCGTCTGGAGGCCGTCGTTGTTCTCCGTCACCACGAAACCGTACGGATTCATGCAGAAGGTGCGCACCCTGTCGTCGAAGCTGCGGCTGTAATAAATGAGCTTCGACTCGTAGCAGATGTCCGTGATGGGCTCATAGATCTCCGCGGGCGACTCCACCCGGACGCCGATATCCACCGCGTTCGACGCCGTGGGGAGGCCGAGGCGCTCCGCTTCCTTCCGGAGCCACTCCGCCCCCTCCCGGCCGGGAGCCGCCACCACGTACTTCGCGCGGTACGTCACGCCTCCCGCCCGGACGCCGGCGGCCTTTCCGCCCTCCGTGAGGATCTCCTCCGCGTCCGTGCCGCAGAGCACGCGCACATTCTCCGGAAGCCCCTCCCGCATGCGGGCGAGGATCTCCCCGTTCACATCCGTGCCGAGGTGACGGATGCGGGCGGGAACGAACGCCAGATCCGCCGCGGCCGCCCGGCGGGCCAGCGCGTGCAGCTCATCACGGTGCTCGTCGCCGTAGACCTTCCGGTCCGCGCCGCCGTAGCGGCAGTACACCCCGTCCACGTACGAAATGAGCCGGGCCAGCGCCCCGCGGGACACATAATCGTCCAGATTCCCGCCGTAATCCGTGGTGAGCGTGAGCTTCCCGTCGGAAAAAGCGCCCGCGCCGCCCCAGCCGGAAACGATATTCCGGCGGCGCGCCTCCGCCGGGGCCGCGCGGTCCTGGTTCAGCGCCGTGCGGCTCCGGATATCCAGCCCCTTTTCGATGATCAGGACGGAAGCGCCCGTATCCGCCAGCTCCAGCGCGGTGAAGATCCCCGCCGGCCCGGCGCCGATGACAATGACATCATAGCTTTCTGCCAATATGCATCATCCCTGTCAAGAAAATAAAAACGCTCCGCCATACGGGGAGCGATACGGAAAAAATTATTCCCTTCTAATCATACAAAAATAAACAAAGAGTGTCAACGAATCGGCCCGCCTGCGCCGCCGGCAGCCAATGAGAATCACCGCCCGCAGAAATTCCCGCTCATTCGCCGCCTCACCGGAAAATTCCCGCCGCAAAGCAGCGTCTCCCTGCCGCCGCTCCTTCTCCGCCCAGCGCCGCCGCTTTCCCGCAAGCCTCTGCCCTCTGCATCCGTCCATCCCATGGCCTTCCCGTTTTGAAAATACCGATGAAAATTGATCCCCTCTGTTTCATGCCCGCCCCTGACAGCGCGCCGCAGACCGCCCGGCAGAACAGAGCGCCTTTCCGCGGCCCATCCCCGCATTTTAATCGGCACGGCAAGCGCCCGGCCTCCGCCAAAAGCCGCCCTCTTCCCAACGCCGAAAACGGCCGCCGCTGTCGTCTGCGCCCGCCTTCACCAAAATTCCGCCAGATTTCCGCCCAGCCTGCGCCGCGTTCATAACGGAAAAAATTTCACTCCGCCGCGCTGTACAGGGAGAAAAATTTCCCGGCATTTTTCCTCTGCCGCCGGCAAATAAAAGTCTTCCTTTTCCTATTTCCGCCAATCAGCTGGGACCCGCGCCCGTTTTTCTCTGCATTTCCCCCGCTCTCCGCACGAATTTTCCGGGCCGCCATCTCCTCCCCGGCAATGGCCGTCCCGCTTCCCCGCCGTTTTGCAGAGACGGTTCCCGCAGACATCCGCCGCCCGCATGCTTCCCGCTAAAAAGACAGCACGCCCATATTTCCTCCGCCCGCCGGAAAATCGGCACAAGAAAAACGCGCCTCATGATGAGACGCGTTCCTTATTTCTTATCAGCAGGATCAGTCGAGAGCCGCCTTGACCATGCGTTCCTCTTCGCGGATCGCACGTTCTTCCGGAGTGAGACGGATCACAGCAGCGGTCGGTACGCCGAGCGCTTCCAGACGTTCATTCTCCTTCTTCGTCTCCTCTTCGATCTCTTCTCTGGAGCGGTAATCCGGCGGAGTGGACTTGAAGAGGCGGATCCAGCTGCGAACAGATTCGATCAGCACCACAGCCACGAGGATGAACATGATCGCGGAAACGACGGTGAGCGCCGTTTTCCCGGTCGGGATATAGCTGTTAAATACATTCTGGTAATCCGCGACGATCGTGATGAAGGCCATGAAGAAGCAGGGGATCATGGTGACCCACGCATAGCGGCCGCGGCCGTGGCGAATGATGAAGGACGTGACAATCGCCAGCACCGTCGTCGCCAGCAGCTGGTTCGATACGCCGAAGAGCGGCCAGATGACGCCGATGTTGCCCTGTACGACCAGGTACATCCAGGAAACGGTGATGACAAAGGAGCAGATCACGATGCCCGGCTTCCAGTTGCGGTCGCCGAAGGGTTCATAGACCTTGCCCAGCAGTTCCTGCAGCAGGTAGCGGCCTACGCGGCAGCCAGCGTCGATCAGCGTCAGGATGAAGAGCGCTTCGAACATGATGCAGAAATGGTACCACAGGCCCATGAGGTGATCCATGCCGGGGATCTGGGCGAAAATGTCCGCCATGCCGACGGCCAGGGATACCGCGCCGCCCGGGCGGTGCATCAGATCTTCGCCGACCATCTGGGACAGCGCCGGCAGATCCTGTACATTCAGGCCGAGCTTCGCGAAAGCTTCGGCAGAAGAATTGATGGCGAAATAATCGCTCGGATGGAGGCTGCACGCCGCGATCAGAGCCATGACGGAAATAAAGGTCTCCGTAAGCATCGCGCCGTAGCCGATGGGCAGAGCCTGCCGTTCATTTTCGATCATCTTCGGCGTCGTGCCGGTAGCGATGATGCTGTGGAAACCGGAAATCGCGCCGCAGGCGATGGTGATGAACAGGTACGGGAATACGGAGCCCGTCAGGACCGGGCCGCCGCCCCAGAGGAACTGGGAGAACGCCGGCATGCGGATCTCAGGCGCTACGATGATGATGCCGATCGCCAGAAGCACGATCGTGCCGATTTTCATATACGTGGACAGATAATCACGGGGCGCCAGGAGCAGCCAGATCGGAAGTACAGAAGCAAAGAAGCCGTACACGCCGAGCATGATCTCCACCTGTTCCAGATCATACGTGAAGAGCGGAGCCAGCGCCGGATTGTCGCGCACATACGGGCCCGCGACGACCGCCGCCAGAATGAGAGCCACGCCGAGGATCGTCGCTTCCTTGATCTGGCCGGGGCGGATATATTTCGCGTAAATGCCGACGACGATAGCCGCCGGGATCGTCATGCTGACGGTGAAGAAGCCCCACGCGCTGTTGTGCAGGGAATTGGCCACGACGACCGCCATGCCCGCTTCCGTGATGACCAGCAGCAGCAGCATGACCCACAGAGCCGCCGTGCCTGCCGTGTGGGATACCTCATCCCGCGCGATCTCGGCCAGAGACTTGCCCTTGTGGCGGACAGACGCGACGAGCACGACCATATCATGCACAGCGCCCGCGAAAACCGAACCGAAAAGCAGCCACAGCAGCCCCGGCATGAAGCCGAACTGCGCCGCGATGACCGGGCCTACCAGAGGACCCGCGCCCGCGATGGCCGCGAAATGATGGCCGAACACGACCCACTTATTCGTGGGCACGTAGTCCTGCCCGTCTTCGAACTCATAAGCCGGCGTCTTCTTGAACTGATTCAGCGTGAGCACCTTCGCGGCGATCCACGCACCGTACAGCCGGTACGCCAACATGAGAACGCAGACAGTAATGATGACCAGGTACAAACCATTCATTACCATTCTCTACTCTCCCCCTTGATGGATTAAAATGAATACTGCCATATTATAGGCGCATACGGTGCAACAGTCAAACCGAAGAAATCTAATATAGTATACTACATATCGAATAAATGCATACATTTTGCCATAAAAGCAGCCTTTTTCCGTCCCCATCCATTCATTCGTCACAAAACCTCATAGGGATTTTCCAAAAACTCATCCATAAGTCAACAAAATCCGCAAAATCCAGTCCAAGCATGCATAACTGGCATAAAGAATACCTCCCCTACTTTTGCGGAACCCATTCCCTTCCTATACTCCTTCACTTAGCATTTACTCCTTCGGCTTTCGCCTTTGGTCTGCATTACATACTTCTTGAATACCCATAAAATAGAAACAATATCCCTACGGCCATATCAAAAATATGACTTGTATCTTGCTTCCGAAATAGGCCCCTCAGGTAAACTTCTATATGTCAATTACACGTCACACGATCCCATACAGCCTGTCAAACTGCACGGAAATCACCCTATGAGCCACGAATATAATCCTCGTAAACGGCTACGCTCTTCCAATCGATAATCAGAAAATTAACGTTTCGACAGATGTTTCTATTATGTATGCCTATGCAACCGAAGATTCTCTAAAAGATATCGTCTTAAGACTATTCATTGATGCTTTCTATCATTTTTCTCTAAACGAATATCAAATAATAGCGATAAAAGCACACACCCGCAAATATCGACATTCCTATCGCAGCTTTCCGCCATTTTATTCCGATTGCAAGCTCTTTGTCTTGTATTTCTTTAGAACATACACCCTCAATTCCAGATATTCTTACGCATTCCATCCCACTGGCTCCCTGAAAATGTGTTTGTGACAGGTACGACACCCCCAACGCCCCAGTAGTAAGAAAAGCGCCCGCAGCAAAACATAGCAAAGCATATAAGATACCAACCAAATATTTATCATCATAATTGACAAACTCACCAATAAATGCCAACACAGCGATCGCTGCGCCACCGTTCAAATAAAATAATGTGGGGAAAAACTTTGTAAGAATATCTCTCAGCATGTCAAATGTCGCCTGACTATTATTGCTGGCCATTTCTATCTGCGCCAGATAAATATCTCGATTTGTGATTTCCCCATTTTCTGTACAGTCTCTTTTCGTTTCCATAAATCCCTTCTCCACTGATAAAAAACGTCATATCGGCAATACGCATTATATATATGATACATCATACGGCTTAATACGTCTTATTTGGATGAATTCCAGATTTCTTACCTTTGACCGTCGGAGTATCTTTCAGTCTTTTTCATAAAGAAAGAAATAATCCGATAATCAGCATATTGAATCCATTTGCTTAAGCCGTTTTGGAACTTATTCAGTGGTCCTATAAAAGCAATACTTATTTTCTTCAAAACATAGTTGCAGCATTTATCTGCCACAATGCAGCATAAAAAGATTAAAATGACGCTGCCAATCCAATAAAAAACGAAATACCACTCATTGAAATATTCTTTCACATGCAAATAATCCTGCCAGATCACGGTGCGGACGATCCACTGTTCATGAATCAAATAAACGCTAAGAACCGATGGCGCGATAAATTGAATAGCCCTTTTATACTTCTCCTTTTTTATCTGCATATTTTTAAAAAGCAGAAAAAACGCTACCGACGCAATTAAAATAAGCGGTTGATTGTTCGCAAAAATCGTTTCAGAAAAGAACATCCCTTTTCGAGAAAAATAGATGGCAGAAACCAACAATGTCATCAAAGAACAGCCCACATACCAACATAGACTCTGCGCCCGAGATATTGTCAGCCCATACAGCCGAATGTATCCGCCGATCAAATACAGCGTTATCATCCACAAAATGCCACGGCCCCAATGAGCATAAAAAGTATCTCCTTTAAAGGAATAGAGGCAGAACATTCCCACAAAAAGAAAGACTGTATGCAAAAAACTTCTCTGTGAAAGTCCGCGGACAGCGCGGTTGACCATTGGATGTAAGAGATACATTCCTATGTATGCAGTAATGAACCAATACAACTCAAACTTCACCGGCAGGGCAGAACGCACAATATCTTTTACAGACAAATCCATTACAGGAAGAAAAAACAAAGTCAGTCCCACGCTGTAAAACAGCGTTTTCCCCCATAGACGCCCAACGTGCCGCCATTGGATTCCCTTGGAATAGATCAAAAAATAACCGCTGATCAGTACAAAACAATTCACATCAACTTTAGCAAAAGCCAAATATAGGAATGAAAGGACTAAATTTATATTGAAATTTAACGGTTGATGCATAGAAAGCCCATGATATACAAAATGTTCCCCCACAATGAACAGCATTGCTACAATCCGCAAGAGATTAAGGCCATAATTGATCTGCCCCCCCCGCTTGAATGAAGTCTCCCTCGAGTCTAAAATATCATTCATTTTTATTCCCCTATTGTTTTACTGATTCAGCAAAAAACTTGAAATTGTTCTTGCGAAACCTTCCTCTACAGAAAACTTTGGGCCCCATCCCAAAGTCAGAAGCTTCCTTACATTCAGGCATCGTCTGTCCGGACGAGTCGAAACATATCCGGCACGAGATTCTTTTGCAAAACGTACCCGTAAATGCTTTTCCGGATACATATTAACCAGTCTCTCCGCCAGGTCACGAATCGTCACATCCTGAGGATGTCCCACATTGTATGCTTCCCCATTCTTTCCCTTCAACATTACTGTAAAAAAAGCCCTTGCCGCATCCGCCAAATATAGAAACGGTCGGCTGCCGCTCCCATCGCTGTTCAATACAATATCCCGTCCCGCCAGAATATCATCGATAAAATCCGCGAAGCTGCGCCCATCATTCAAACTGACGCCCGGGCCATACGTATGGGCGATGCGGATTATTTTAACGGGAACAGCATATTGCCGATAATAGGCTGCGCACAAAGTCTCTCCCATCCGCTTTCCTTCCGCATAGCAGGATCTTGGCGCTAAAGTATCCACTTTACCTCTATACATCTCATCAACGGGATATGATCTAGATGGCAGCTCGCCATATATCTCTCCGCTGCTGAAATAGAGAAAAGACTCCACACCTTTTTCACACCCCAAGTCTAAAAGATATTTTGTTCCGAATACATTTGGAAGAATCGTTCCAACAGGATCTTTTCCATACAGCAGAGGACTGGCATTACTTGCCGCATGAATAATGTAATCAATAGATTCCTGCGTATGCCAAACTTCACTGACATCCTGCTGATACAAAAAGAAATGATCATTCTCAAGATACTCACGGAATCGATTCCGAGCCTTTTCTAAATTTCGAACCAACCCAATGATTCTTATATTTGCCCCTTGATATTGATTCAGATACAACATCGCTTCCGCCATATAAGCAGGCAAAAAGCCGGATATTCCCGAGATCAGTACAGTCTTATTCTGCAAGTTCTCCCAAGGAATATTACAATCACTTAAAATAAACTCCATATCTTCCCGAATAATCTGGTTCATTGTCATGCCTGCCTTTTCTTCATTTCCCATACCGACAAATATATGCTAAAAAATGCCAAATGCCGATACTTATGCAGAATTTCCTGCACCGTATCGGCAAAAAGAACCTTTAATCGGCTATGAAGATATTTATGGCAAGTATCGACTTTTCTTATCTAGAGTACTCTCTCCGCCGCCTTTCCATACGCATAGCCGATAAGATATCTTTTATGCCATCAGCGAAAGAGATGCTTGGCCCCCCCACATAGTATCTTTTTGCAGATCAGAAATATCCGCGCACAGATTCATCACAGGATGCGGCGGATAAGACAATTTTCCAAAACCAAGCGTTCTTGTCGGGTCAATCATATCTCTCATCTCCTCTATATACTCTCTCAGCGGCCGTGCATGGCCGCTTCCCAAACAATACACCTTATTCCCATCCGCCTTTTTCCCGATGAGATAAAAAGCTTCGCCGGCATCTTTTTCATTAAGATAATCCCATCTCTGCTCTGCTGGGGTAAACTCCGGAACGTTTCCATCGAGCAACTTCCTCAGCGTACTGCTGATCATCGTCCCGGGATGGTCGAATTTCCCATATACGCTAAAAATCCGTACCCATAAACAATCCAGTCCCCATAATTTTGCCTGCATACGTACAAGCTTCCCCGCCGCCAGCTTCGCAACGCCATACGCTTCGACCGGATCGGCAGGGCTGTCCGGAGAAATTTTCGGCAAATCCAACGGACCAAATTCCGCCTGCGATCCGGCTCCGACAAATTTGGTGCAGCCAAGCATTTTCGCCGCTTTCAGCGCATCCAAAGCAAAACGAATATTCTGTTCCTGCTGGGCAATCGCCGTATTTCGAATCTCCCGTCCCCCGGTAGCCTTCCACGCAAAATGATAAAAAATATCACAGGTCGTCCCAATCAAATGCGGCAGTTGATTATATGCCTCTATATCACATTCAATCACGATTACACGTTCAGACTGCGGAATCCGCTGCCGCCTGTCGCTCCCGTTTCTTACGACCGCGTAGATAACAGCATCCGAATTCTGCAGCCACGCATTGATAGTCGCAATACCAATCATGCTGGTCGCACCAGTTACAACGATATTTTTCATTTAACTCTCCCGCCTGATTCTCCTAATCAATATACTGATATGTATATTTTACTGCCGTTTCAATTTCTTCACGGGTTACGTCATGGACTACCTGCAGCTCCATATCAGATCCGCTCAAAAGAATAGCAGTTATGCTATTGCCAATCTGCTTCTTATCCTTATGAATCGCATTCAAAATTTGTTCCATATCTAGACTAAATTTTGATTTATCCACATGAATAATTTGCCGTAAGAGCTGCTCAATTCTTTCAGCCACTCCTTGCCTTATCCAACCGCGCGCTAAAGAAATTCGATTTGCTACGATTGTTCCTATCGCAACTGCTGTTCCGTGCGGAATTTCATAATGACTCACCGTTTCAAACGCATGTCCAAACGTATGCGCAAAATTTAATTTGATTCTTTCTCCCCTATCAAATTCGTCTGTTTCTATAAATGTTTTTTTAAATGATAAACTATTTTGCACCATTTCTCGAAGACTTTTTTCATCTCGTATTAGCAATTTTTTCATTTGCTGTTCTAAATGCTCAATCCCAGCCTCTCCATGCATCACATTAAATTTAACCACTTCACCTAGGCCACTTTCATAATCCCGCTCACTTAACGTTTTAAAAAAAGGTGTACAAATATAAATATCGTCCGGCGGGTAAAAAGTCCCCAAAAGATTCTTGTAATTCTTGTAATTTAATGAGGTCTTACTGCCGATGCAGCTATCACAGGCGGAAAGAAGGGTCGTTGGGAAAAAAGTCCAATGGATCCCCCTATACAAAATACTTGCCGCAAATCCAGTAATATCTTGTACAATTCCGCCTCCTAGCGAAATCAATTTGGCATTCCGTTTTGCCGGAATCTCTGTCATGGTCTCACAAATTTTTAAAGCAGTTTCAATAACTTTATTTTCTTCGATAGATTCCAAAATGAACATCTGTGATGCCGGCCATGCAGAAAACAGCGGTGTATACAAATTATAGAGAATCTTATCGACGACCACAAACGTATTACTGTCAATTACCATTCTCTGTACCGCCTGCAAATCTTCTGTAATGTGTACAGTGTATTTCTTGGAACTTGCCTGAATCTCCATCTCAATCATTTCCCTTCAACAACTAATGGAATATACATATTTTTCGATAGTTCTTCTCGCGATAAAAATGGCGCTAAATCTTCCAACGGCGGACTGATCAAACTCCCATCCGGTAATCGTTTTGTCGCAGATTTGGGCTCAAAATTCTGCCCTTCTGACACGCAAACCTCACAAAACGTCATCTTCCTTTGTCCCAGAATTGTTTTTAATTGCGCCTCAATATCGTTATTGGAAGAAATCTTAAAATAACAAATGCCAAATGTTTCAGCAAGTTTCCGAAAATTCGGAAATCCTAAATCATGACTTTCCGGTCCTACACCAACCAAGCCGTCATGAAAAACATTATTTTGAGTTTGTCGAATTTGATGGTATCCATTGTTGTTGATAACAAAAAGGTGGATCGGCAATTGGTTCGTAACCATTGTCTGTAATTCCTGTAAATTCATCATTAAGCTTCCGTCGCCCTCTACGCAAATTACAGGATCTTTATTATTTGCAAGACACGCGCCAATAGCGGCCGGCAAGCCATATCCCATTGAGGAGATTCCGCAGTTCATAATAAACCGATCCCCAGGCTTAATATAATAGGTTTGACTTCCCACCACACTAGCCGATCCATTAGCCACAACGGTAATACTATGATCAGCAGCCAATCGGCCCAATGCATCCATAAATGCATATACATTAGCAGGAGAACAAGATTGCCACTGTTTGTTTGTCACTACCGGATAATTTCTCTTCCAGGTCTGACACTGTATCTGCCAGGAATTGTGTCTCAGTAAATCATCTTCCGCCGCATTTTCGATCTCCTGAGATAACATTTGGATAAAATCTTTCGCATCTGCACAAATAGGATAATCGGCTCGTATGGTTTTCTTCTTGAGTTCTTCCGCGTCAATATCTACGACAACGGTATAAGCTGCCCGCGCCCAAGTACTGACGTCATATCCCACCTGATAAATATTTAATCTCGTTCCAATACAAAGTAAAAAATCGCTATTCTGAACGGCGAAATTTCCCGCACGATCTCCCATAATCCCGCCTCGGCCGCAATATAATGGATGTTCTGTTGAAATCAGATCAATACTATCCCAACATGTCACGACCGGTATGCGAAGCTGCTCCACTAATTTATGAAATTCCTCCACACAGCCCGCTAGCCGGATACCATTCCCCGCATATAAAACAGGACGAGCTGCCGTTTTATATTTACTCAAAACCGCTTTTGCTGCTGTTATTAGCGAAGCCGTTTCCTCTTTATCCTCTGCTGTATGATATTCAATTAAATTTGATGTATCGACATACGCCCCCTGTATATCTACAGGGATGTCCAGCCAACAAGGCCCTTTCCTTCCGTGTATTGCTAAGTAATACGCTTTTTCAAGACAATACCGGATTTTCTGGGGCTCCATTATCATTTCTGCATACTTGACTGCATTCCCCAATGCAGAAACAATATCAAACTCCTGATTTCCCAAAGTCCGCAAATGTAAACCGCTATGCCGAACGGTTAACGTCGATTTTGTTTGCCCGGATAAAACAATCATAGGAATTGAATCCTGATAAGCTCCAACCACTCCATTTAATGCGTTGATAGCCCCCGGCCCGCTGGTCACACATACAACTGCCGGTATTTCCTTTACACGGGCATATGCCTCAGCTCCCATCGCCGAAGCCTGCTCATGATGGTTATACAAACACTGAAGCTGTTTATGATGACCTAACGAGTCATTTAAATACATAGCACCGCCGCCTACAACGGTAAACACTTGCGTGATCCCTTTAGACGCAAAAAAATCAGCAACGTAATCTGACACTCGTTTCTTCATCACAACCTCCTGATGCTTACTTCATTGTTTCCGCTCAATGAGTTCGATCCAGTTTCCCTCAGGATCCCGGCAAAAACACCAGCGATTCCCCGAAGGAGACATTTGTACAGAAGTATAAATCTGACCGCCGTATTGTTTTACTTTTTCCAAAACATTATCTAACGATTTTACCCCAAAAGCTAAATGCATGCAGCCTTTATACCAAATTTTCTCATTATGGATTGATTCTGGATTTTGGTATTCATTCCCTACTTCGAGTAACTCCAGCATATCATCATTACCAATCATTTCTCCATATTCAGTAACCAATTTTGTTACTCTTATTTCACTATCATGCCCCCCCCAGAAGTTCTTCAATGATTTGATCATGTTGTTTTACATTCCTACATATACAGCGCATATCAAATACGGATATGTAAAAATCCGTTTCCCTTTGTAAATTTTCTACATACATACCTACATGACGCAACTGGATCATTTTTCTCTCCTATTACACCTCTCCATAAACACTGACTATATATCCTATATTTGGCATTTACCGAAGGGACTCTCCTCCATCTACTGTTAACTCTGCCCCCGTAATGTAAGATGCATCTTGCGATACAAGAAACAAGGACGCCTTAGCCACCTCTATCGGCTCTGCCACTCGCTTCATCGGAATAGCATTAAAACGAGAAAAATCTCGATTCGTATAAATAGGTGTATTTACGATCCCCGGACAAATACAGTTGATTCTTATTCCTTGTGCAGCATAATTTAATGCACAAATCTTCGAAAACTGAATAACCGCCGCCTTAGCAGATGAATATAAATAAGAACGACGACCAGCAATATGAGACTGCAGCCCTGCAATAGACGCCATGTTCAAAATAGTTCCTACACTATTTATAATCAAAGGCATAAATATTCTCGTCATATTCACAATCGATTTGTAATTTGTCTGATAGATCTTGTCAATATCATTTTCTTCCATCTCTTCCAAATTTTTAGTAATCAGTATCCCCGCGTTGTTTATCAGAATGTCCAATCGCCCATAATCCCTCTCAATAAGAGAAAATAGTCCTTTAATATCATGCAATTGGCTCACATCGCAGGCAATAAACTGACTGCGTTTCTCTGCATATTTCTGATTAATTTTGTTCTCTTCCTGCCCCCCCCGTTCCAAATTTCGTCCGGTAATGATAACAAATGCGCCTTCTTCCGCAAACAGCTCCGCACAAGTTGCACCAATCCCAGACGTGCCTCCTGTAATCAATGCAATTTTCCCATCTAACTTTCCCATAAACATCCTCCAGTCATGTTTTATCTGTATCGACTTCTCGTAACAAACGACACCTTTAAAGATTCTTCATGATGATTTAAAAAGTTTCGTACATACGAATTCAAGTAATCTGCTTTCTCTTTTACAAAACCATATTCTCTACTAGTATCAAAATAATTATCACTGCGCTTGGAATATCCATCAAATCCCGCTAACGCTACTGATGCTACACCACAGCGTAAGAACACTTTCAGGAGCATGACCAAAGAATTATCAATGATCTCCGCATCTTTATCAATCAATGATTCATAATTTAGTACATAGTGGAAATCCCCCGTCACTTTCGTGACATTAGAAGTCGCAACAAATCTTAAATTTTCTTTGGCTTTCCACATTTTCTCATTGACCAATTGATTATACCGTTTAGCATTGGTAAGGAATATCAGATCAGCAGGTATGGAGGTCGGCAAATAATTAACCGAAATGATCAGCGGATCATTCTCTTCGATAAATTTCCGAATTTTTCTTTGTTCCCGCTCAATCGTTTTCCCCGGTCCCACTGCTAAAATCATTCGATTGCAAAACAGATCCTTTAGCATTTGTATCGTTGTACTGTCATCGCACTCCTCAGCCTGATATTGAATATAATTTGTTTCCGCATACTTTGCGTCGTATAAAAGCTTCTTTTCATCCGTAAGATTTTCCAAAACTTCCAAAATCTGTTTGACCGATAAGGTTTTTTTATCCATTAAATAAGACACATAATTAGGATGACACCTAGTCAATGCTGAAATATAAAATTTTAAATTATAGCCCCAATATTGTTTACGGTATACGTCCAAAATCACATTGTCAATTGCTTCCATGACTTGAGCAAGATCATACTGAGTTCCCTGATACCGATTCATGTCCATCATAAGCAATTCAATAGCGGCATTTCCTGCACTTTTTCCCATGGCATACAGCGTCCCATCTGTTACCAAATCGCGTTCTGTAGGGAAAGAAAGAAATGTCTTAGCATTGGAAAAAGCTAATTGAAAATTATTATGCGCATGGAATCCCAGCTTGATTTCCGTCTCCAATTCTGCATCTAAGATAGAAAAAATATGCCGCAAATCTTTTTCATCTATTAGCCCGTAAGTATCCACCATAGATGTTGCATAAGGTTTTATAGCATTGACTAAATTCGCATATTCTTTTAGTTTATCATCCGTATATGTCGTAACTGACACCATTTGAGCAAAAACTTTATATCCCAACTCTTTCAATTGTCGGCAAAAGTCCAAGGCCGGATACATTAAATGCTCTTTAAAGATAACTCTAATTCCATCTAAAAAACATTCAGAAGCTGGCTGAATATGTTCAATTCCACATGTTCCAAAATCAATCATCCCAAGAACAACGGCGCTGCCCTTATCCAGCCCTCCGAATATACGATTAACCGCTTCCGTATCGGGCATAATTGTTCGATTCATATCAAAAGGCCGACGTTCATCCAGAAATCCTACTTCAATATAATCCACATGGGAGCTGACCAATCGTTCAAATATTTCTATAATATTAGCATGACCAAATTCCCAATCATTAATATATCCTCCATCCCGAAGGGTGCAATCAAGTAATTTCCGGCTCCCCATGTGCCACTCCTCCTCCTTTTACTCATCCTTTACTGCTGCATGGATCACTTTGATCATGTAATCCAGTTTTTCATCGGTCATTCCCGGATAGACGCCTACCCAGAAAGTGTCCCGCATGATGCGGTCCGTATTTCCCAGCGTGCCTACGATACGATAACCTTCGCCGGTCTTTCTCATCTCGTCGAAACAGGGGTGCTTCGTCAGATTGCCGGCGAAAAGCGTGCGCGTCTGGATGCCGTGGGCTTCGATATACTGCACGATCTTCGTGCGGTCATGCCCTTCGCGGCAGGTCAAAAGAAATCCGAACCAGCTGGGTTTGGAGCGTTCCTCCGGTTCCGGCAGGATGAATACATCTTTCAGATCATCCAGTCCCCGGCGCAGATAGTCCCAGTTATGGCGGCGGCGTTCTACAAAATAAGGCAGCTTTTTCACCTGCGCGCATCCGACGGCCGCCTGCATGTCGGATATCTTCAAGTTATAGCCGAAGTGAGAATATACGTATTTGTGGTCATAGCCGAGCGGCAGCTCGCCGTACTGGCGGTCGAAACGATGGCCGCAGTAATTGTCATGCCCCGGCGGGCAGACGCAGTCGCGGCCCCAGTCGCGGAAAGAGCGGATGATCTTATGCAGCAGCGGGTTGTTCGTATAGACTGCGCCGCCTTCGCCCATGGTCATGTGGTGGGGCGGATAGAAGCTGGACGTCCCGATATCGCCGATGGTTCCGGTCATTTTTTCCACGCCGTCGATGGTATACCGGGAGCCGAGGGCATCGCAGTTGTCTTCCACGAGCCACAGATGATGGGCATCGCAGAAATGTTTCACCGCCTGCAGGTCAAAAGGATTGCCCAGCGTATGGGCGATCATGACCGCTTTGGTTTTCGGGGACAGCGCTTCTTCCAGCTTTGTCACGTCGATGTCATACTGCGGGATCGTCACATCAAGAAATACCGGTACTGCGCCATATTGAATGATCGGCGCCACCGTCGTGGGAAAACCCGCCGCCACAGTAATGACTTCATCGCCGCGCCGGATCGCCCGCTCCCCCAGCAGGAGCGAAGTGAGCGCCATGAAGGCGCAGAGATTGGCCGAGGATCCTGAATTGACAACGGAACAATATTTGACGCCAAGGAATTTCGCGAATTCCCGTTCGAATTGCGCCGTGTACCGCCCGGCGGTCAGCCAAAATTCCAGCGCGCTGTCCACCAGATTAACCATCTCCTCGTGGTCGTACACGCGGGACGCATAGGGGATGCGGTCTCCCGGCTGGAAATCCTTCTGCTGATTATGATAGGTATCGCAATATTCTTTCACCAGTTCAAGAATATGATCATGCATTTCCTGCTGATTCATCTCATTTGTCCTCCCCTTGCATAAACTCCCCGATCTGCCTGTCCATGCAGTCGGAAATGTTCCCTTCCTGCTGATAGACTTTGGCCCACTCTACAGTCTTCTCTATTGCCTGACGGATATTCCACCGCGGTGCCCAGCCAAATGTATTGCGAAGCTTCGAGCAGTCCAGTTTCAAAAACGACGCTTCATGCGGCCCGTCAGTGCTGACATTTTCCCACGTCTGCCCCTTGCCCCAGGCTTTGCAGAAAAGATCCGTCAGTTCTCCCGTCGTGATACAGTCGCTTTCCGCCGGTCCCACATTATAATAACCGGCATATTTTCCGTCTTCGTACTGTTTCTCACAGATCATGAGGTACGCAAAAAGCGGCTCTAACACATGCTGATAGGGCCGGATCGAATAAGGATTTCTCACCTGAATTGTTTCGTTTTTATATGCTGCGCGGATGCAGTCCGGGATGATGCGGTTCTCCGCGAAATCCCCGCCGCCGATAACATTTCCCGCGCGGGCCGTGGAAATCGCGATGCCGTTGCCTTCGAAAAAGCTGTTTTTGTAGCAGTGCGTCACCAGTTCTGAACAGCTTTTGCTGTTCGAATACGGATCGAACCCATCCAGCGGCTCGTCTTCCCGATACCCCCAGCACCATTCATTATTATGATAGACCTTGTCCGTAGTGATATTAAGGAAAGAACGCACCGTCCCGCTCTTGCGCACACATTCCAGGATATGGACCGTCCCCATCACATTAGTCGAATATGTCCCGACCGGATCGCGGTATCCCTCAATCACGAGCGGCTGCGCCGCCAGATGCAGCACGATCTCAGGCCGCGCCTCGTCAAATGTCCGTTTCAGATGTTCCAGATCACGGATATCCCCGATCTCCGAATGCATATGCGGTTCCACATCGGCCAGCGAAAACAGATCCGGCGTCGTCGGTGCGTCGAGAGCGTAACCCGTTACTTCCGCGCCCGCCTGGATCAGAATGCGGCACAGCCACGCCCCCTTAAATCCGGTATGTCCGGTCACAAACACCCGCTTCCCGCTCCAGAAATTCAGCTTTCTCATTTGATTCTCCCTTTAACAGACATTCTCACTGCTATACATCTACTTATTTTCTAAAAAATGTGCTTTCCTTTGATTATTATATATCCGCCAGACGAAAGGAATTCCCCAAATCATGGAAGAAAGAAATCCAAGAAATAAATAATCATATGGCAACCATATTACACACAGAAGTGAAGCAGTAAACGTACACATGCAACTGACAATGGAAAATTGCATCAATGGTTCTTTCTTATGAGCCCGCAAATATATCGCCCAGTTATTGATAATTAATTGCCCTGTCCAACATAAAAATAAAATTCCCATTCCATCAAAGCTCAAAACCCTCTGAAAGATCGGAATAAAATTTCCTGCTACTAAGTACAGTGCTAAAAAAGCACTACCTCCCGCAAATATTGTCATCAAAGACCGCCCAAAAGCTTTTTTAAAGGTACTATCCAATTCATTCCATTTTTTTTCTTCGATCATCATATTGAGCTGTGGTATGACAGCCGTTATCCAACAGTTTGCAATACCAAATCCCGCCTGCCACATCGCCATGCTAAGCCCAATCTTTCCTGCTTCCACCGGGCCGCAAAAATAAAATGCGATCGGGGTATATGCGTTTAGGCCAAAATAGCCGCTGCACCAACTCAAAGCATATCGCCACATAAGGGAAGAAAATTCAGGCCACCAGTTATATATATTATATTCAGACGCTTTCCACAATTGTATAACCGTGTGTCTGAAATTCCTAATTAAAAAAAAGACTCCCACTAAAGCTGAAGCGCAACCAGAAAAAATCAAAGCATAAAGACCGCTTCCAGTCAATAATCCTGCCAGCATAATCATTGACGACACCACCGACATTTGGAATCGGATTTTCTGCAATTTAGCAACCAAATTGCATCCTTCAAAAAAAGTCAGCAAAATATTATTAAAAAAGATTACACCAGACACCAGTGAATAAATTGTCCATGCCAATCGCCAAGGGACGTTCGTATCTGTATCTTGCACCGTCAGAAAAATATAACCGCCTACATAAATGATAGGAAATGCGATTGCTGCAGCTCGCCCCCCCCATTTAACCGCAAATCGAAAAAACGATGCCAATCGTTGGATCTGCCCGGAATCACCGAGAATATTTCCACGCGGATCAAGCCGTAAAGAGATAAATTCATGCGCGGCAAACTGCAGTACGATCATGCCAAACCCCAAATCAGCAAAGATAGATAGTGCTGCTAAGCTAATAAAAGTATACCAATAGCCCTGCTCATCTGATGTCAGGTATAGCGGAATCAGAAGCAAAACTACCGGTCCAGCAACAATCCGCCATGCCTGATTGATAAATGTCGCAAATACTGCTCGAGTATTATTTCCCATTTTATTATGACTATCCCCATACTGTTTACCAGAGTTTCCACGGAGCATGGCCGGTTTCCCACAATGTTTCCAATTCTTTTTTCTCCCGTTCTGTATCCATACATTGCCAAAATCCAGTATGCTGATAACTCATGAGCTGGCCTTCTTTTGCCAACCTCATCAAGGGATCCTGCTCAAAGATACATTCATCACCATCCAAATAATTAAATATCTGCGGTTCGAGTACCATAAACCCCGCATTGATAGAGGCACTATCCCGAATAGATTTCTCACGGAATGCCCGAACTGCATTATCCCCGCCAATATCCAATACTCCTTTCGATTGTTGCAGTTTGACTGCCGTCAATGTTGCAATTTTCCCATGTTTTCGATGAAATGCTATCAGTTCTTGAATATTGACATCGCAAACGCCATCGCCGTAGGTCAACATGAATGGCTCATTTCTTACGTATTTTTGTATTTGTTTGATTCGTCCACCCGTCATCGTATGGAGTCCCGTATCTACGACTGTCACTCGCCAAGGTTCGGAATGCTGCTCGTGAAGAATAATCTTTTCACCTTCGGTAAAATCAAATGTCACATCACTGGTGTACAGGAAATAATTATTGAACCACTCCTTGATTATGTGCTGTTTGTACCCAGCACAGATAATAAAATTCCGAAAGCCAAAAAAAGAATAAAGCTTCATGATATGCCAAAGAATCGGCATCCCACCAATCTCGATCATTGGTTTCGGCCTATATTGAGACTCTTCCGAAATCCGCGTCCCAAACCCGCCTGCAAGTAATACGACTTTCATCTGATAAACCTCTTCTTCATAAATAACACTCTTAGTCTTGCCAATACCATTCCAATAACAGGTAATTCTCTGATCCGCTTTTTTAATTTCATGCGCTCATATTTATACTTGAAATCTTGGAAATAGCTTTTCCCAGCATATTTGGCAAAAATCAATTTTTCCAAATCTTCTTTATCAGAATATATCTGTTTCTCATGCTGTATCTTCCAAGAGGCTAACACATTGACGCCAAATCGAAAGAGCAAATCTTTCTCCAAATAATCTAAACATTTCTGTGAAATTACCCCCTTATCGACCAATCCTTTTATGATATTGGGATAATAATCAAAAAACACCTGAAACAGGCCATAGCTCACATCTTTCTTTTTTACAACCTGTATTTCTACAAACCGCGTATCAATAATCACCGTTTCTCTTGGGTTTTCCCATAGTCGACAATATTCGCAAACTTGCCACAAATGTGTCTGACAATCCGAAAAGGTCTCCTTAAGCCGTTCGCAATCTGTATTCCAAAGGGCAAATGCACCGATCCATGTGACCTGATAACTGATCTTATACAATGCAGCCTCTGCCGTTTTTGCCTGGACTATCGAATTGGCATCTACGTCTCTCAAAAAACCATTGCTAAAGAGCAATACAGGTTTTTCTCTTTGATATTTCTGCGCAACCTCACACACAAGGCGTAAGCTTCCCGCAAGAAAAATAGAGGTGTCATGATTTAATTTCCGTAAAAGGCCTTGTCCATGCAAAATTGCTATTGGGAAATTTTGGTCCAATACATTTTTTTTATTTTTAAAATAATGAAAATTCTGATACTTGGCACTATATTCTTTAGCCACTTTTTCTGTATCATCTGTCGAGGCATTATCCGATACGACGATTTCCACTTTCCCATCCAAAAATTCAGGCTGACATACCAACGAGTCCAGACATTTCCTTAGATAGGGCGCTCTATTATATGTGGGAATACATATACTGACAAGGTACTGCTCTTTTTCCATATTTCCGATTTCCTTTCACACAGTCCGCCACATTTTTATTTCTCCGTCCCACCGCTTGATGACCCGTGCGGGAATTCCTACGGCGATGGAACCGGGCGGAATACTTTTTGACACGACCGCATTGGAACCGATGATGCTGCCTCTGCCGATCGTCACGCCGGGAAGCACTGTCACATTATCTCCCAGCCATACGTTATCTTCGATGATCACTTTCTTGTCGCCTGTCAGCGGCCGCTCTGTCGGCGGGGTATCCGGACCGCTTTGTGCCCCTCCACTATAGATCCCGTGATTATGATCCGTCACATAGCATTTGCTGCCGAAGAGGACGTGATTCCCGATCTCTACGTAGTTGACCGCGCCGATGTGATTGAAATCGCTCATCGAAACATTATCCTTAATCACGATGGTTGGATGAAATTTTTGCCCCTTATATTCACTGACCGCTTCCAGCCACAGGTGTTTACCTGCCGCAAAGTTTTTTCCGACCTGCATATACTTTCTTCCGCGGATTCTTGATGAAATATCGACCCCACCGCGAAGCTGGCGAAACATATACAGGTAATACAGTTTATTCAAAATATAATGAGGATTCAGCCTGTGTAACATACTTCCTCCGTTCATTTCGACAGATAGTTCATGACTGCCTTTTCCCACTCTTCCGGCATCAAAAGGCCTGACTCCGTCAGGCTCCTCATACTCAGTCTTGAATTTTTCGGCCGCCGTGCTTTCGTGGGATACTCTTCTGTCGCGATGTGCTTTACTTTCACATCCATATGAGCCTGGCGGAAGATCTCTTCCGCGAATTCCGCCCAGGAGCAGCAGCCGCTGTTGCAGGCGTGATAGGTACCGTATTTATCCGTCTGTACCATATCGCAGAGAAGCGGCGCGAGGTCGGCGGTATAGGTGGGCGCGCCGAACTGATCGGCTACGACGGAGATTTCTTTATGCGTCTGTCCGAGACGGAGCATGGTCTTGACAAAGTTGTTCCCGTGCTCGCCAAAGACCCAAGAGATGCGCACGATGAAGTACTTCTGCAAAGTGTGCCGCACTGCTTCTTCTCCTTCCCACTTTGTCTGGCCATAGACGTTGAGGGGGTGGACCGGGTCATCCACTTCATGAGGTCTGTCTCCGTCGTCGCCGAAGACATAGTCCGTGCTGATGTAGGTCATCTTCGCATCGATCTCCCGGCAGACTTCCGCAATGTACGCCGTGCCGTTGACGTTCACGTCCCGGCATTGTTCTGGCTCGTCTTCCGCTTTATCTACCGCCGTGTAGGCCGCGCAGTGAATGACCGCGTCTGGCCGATACCCCCGGATATAGGCGAATACCGCCTCTTTATCCGTGATGTCCAAGTCTTTCGAGCCGACGCCGCGGCATTCGATATTTCTTTTTTTCAGCTCTTTCACGACGTCCCAGCCGAGCTGTCCCGTCGCACCTGTCACGAGTATTTTCATCTCATTACGCTTCCGGTTTAAAATTCCTGTATTCTCCGCTCAGAATATGCTGCCACCAAGCTTTGTGGTCGAGGTACCAGGCGATGGTCTTCTGAATGCCTTCTTCAAAAGGTGTCTCCGGGAGCCAGCCCAATTCTTCGTGGATCTTCGTGGGATCGATGGCGTAGCGCCGGTCGTGGCCGGGGCGGTCCTTTACGTACTGGATGAGGGACTCGGACTTGCCGAGAGCCTTAAGAATGGTCTTCACCACGGTGAGATTGTCCCGCTCATTGTGCCCGCCGATGTTGTACACTTCGCCTTCGCGCCCTTTCCGGACAATGAGGTCAATAGCCCGGCAGTGGTCCTCCGTATAGAGCCAGTCCCGTACGTTTGCCCCGTCGCCGTAGACAGGAAGGGGCTTATCTTCCAGCGCATGGATAAGCATGAGGGGGATAAGCTTCTCCGGGAACTGGTACGGGCCGTAGTTGTTCGAGCAGCGGGAGATGGTCACCGGCACGCCGTAGGTGCGGTGCCACGCCTGCACGAGGAGATCGGCCGACGCTTTCGACGACGAATACGGGCTGGACGCATGGAGCGGCGTAGTCTCGGTGAAGAAAAGGTCTTTCCGTTCAAGAGGCAGGTCGCCGTACACTTCGTCCGTCGAGACCTGATGGAAACGGCAGATGCCATAGAGGCGGCATGCATCGAGGAGCACGCCCGTACCCATGATGTTCGTCTGGAGAAAAACGCCCGGATCGGCAATGGAGCGATCCACGTGGCTCTCCGCGGCGAAATTCACCACCACGTCGGGCTTTTCCTTTTCAAACAGTCCATAAATGAAGTCCCGATCCGCGATGTCTCCCCGCACGAAGGAGAAACGGGGCTCCTCCCAGATGGGAGCGAGCGTCTCCAGGTCTCCCGCATAGGTGAGCTTATCCAGGCAGAGAATCTGGTCGTCCGAATGGGTCAGCTCGTAATAGATGAAATTGCTCCCAATAAATCCGGCCCCGCCGGTAACAATGATCTTCATGATATCTCCTCAGAATACAGGCTCGATGTCTTTCAAAAAGGGATTTTTCTTATCTTTCTCTGACAGGATGGGATGCTCGATGCCCCAGTCCACGGCGATGTCCGGATCGTTCCAGCGGACGCCGCCGTCCGCCTCCGGTGCGTAGTAGTTGTCCGCCTTGTACAGGAACTCCACATGGTCCGTGAGCGTCACGAAGCCGTGCCCGAAGCCGCGAGGAATGAGGAGCTGCTTCTTATTTTCTTCAGAAAGCTCCACGGCTACCCACTGCTTATAGGTGGGACTGTCGTGGCGAAGGTCCACTGCCACATCGAGCACCGCCCCGCGCACGCACCGCACAAGTTTCGCCTGAGCCTTGTCTCCCCGCTGGAAATGGATACCCCGCAGCGTCCCTTTCACCGTACTCAGGGAATGATTGTCCTGCACGAAATCATAATAGAGCCTCGCTTCCTCCATGGTGCGCCGACTCCAGCTTTCCATGAAGAATCCACGGTGATCTCCAAAGACTTTTGGAATCAGGATGACCACACCATCCAGTTTTGTTTTTACGATATCCACGGTGAATTGCGCTCCGTAATATTGACCAAATACTGCCCGTATTCGTTTTTCATAAGAGGCTCCGCCAGTTCCAGCAGGTCTTCTCTGGTGATGTAACCCAGCTGGTACGCAATCTCTTCCGGACAGCAAATCTTGAGTCCCTGCCGCTCCTGAATCGTCTCCACAAAGGATGCCGCCTGGAGGAGCGATTCATGCGTGCCCGTATCGAGCCATGCGTAGCCGCGTCCCATGGTCTCCACGTGAAGCGTGCCTTCCTCAAGGTAGAGTTTGTTCAGGTCGGTGATCTCCAGCTCGCCCCGGGCGGAGGGTTTCAGTGTCTTCGCCTTCTCCACCACGGAGCCGTCGTAGAAATAAAGACCCGTCACGGCGAAATTTGATTTCGGCTTCGCCGGTTTCTCTTCGAGACTCATCGCTTTGCCCTGTGAGTCAAATTCCACAATGCCGTACCGCTCGGGATCGCTCACATAGTAGGCGAAGACCGTCGCGCCCGTTTCCTGCCGCGCCGCACGATGCACCAGATCGGAGAATCCCACGCCGTAGAAGATATTGTCTCCCAGAATGAGCGCGCCGCCCTCTCCGGCAAGAAACTTCTCCCCGATAAGGAACGCCTGGGCCAGACCGTCCGGGCTCGGCTGCACCGCATAGGAAATGGACAGCCCCCACTGGCTGCCGTCTCCCAGAAGCGTCTGGAAGCTCTCCGCATCCCGCGGCGTGGTGATGAGGAGAATATCCCGTATCCCCGCCAGCATGAACGACGCCAGCGGATAGTAGATCATGGGCTTATCATACACCGGCATGAGCTGCTTGCTGATGACCTTCGTCAGCGGGTATAGCCTTGTCCCAGAGCCTCCGGCAAGAATAATTCCTTTACGGATCATTTTACTCCCCGCTTTCTTCTTCACTCCTCACATTCAGAACTGCCTGTTTTGTAGCATTCAAATAAGCATAACCGAATTTCATATCCGGCTCAAGATACGCGCCTTCTGCCCATTCATTCCATGCATTGATAAATATAAGGCTATCGTCTAATTCTCCCGTCTGCACCCGCTTTTTTGTCTCCCGCCCTATATCTTCAAGCCATGTCTGATATAGAGCTGGCGTCGCTCCATCCAAAATAAGTCCTTGATTTGTCTTTCTGGCTGTATTGTCCCACATAGGCGCAATTGCCCGATATGTTTTCTTTGCCGAATCAGAAAAATACTTTTTCTGATCCACAAACTCCTTATAATCGTAAACATATCCCAAAAACTCATCACAAACAAATCGTTTCGTATCCTGTATTTCCTGAAAGTATTTTCTCTGTGGCCCAAAGAAAAACTCATTAATCGCGTCAAAGCCTTTTGTCAAAAAATCCTCCGCCGGAAACGTATCATAGCTTTCGCCCATAACCGCAATTAAATACAACTCATAACCAGTCGCCTTTTTGATATATTGCCGCCAATATTCCAACACGCGCTCTACATGCGGAATATTGCGAGGTTTATATATTGCCAGCAATTTTTTTCCGTTTATAGTAATATACCGGTCATCAGCAATGTATTTGACTATGCTGTGAATGAAATTTTTATAATTTTCTTCTGTGTGACTAATTCTGATTAAAGGTTCGTCTGAAACGCCAAACCATTGTTTCATCCAATCTTCATTGGCCCAGCAAAAACAAACGGGATATTGGATATCACTGCTAAAAAACAAGTCAACCGGCTCATCAAGCAATCGTTTTCCATCAAACCAATAATAATAATAACAAAAACCCCAAACACCCGCATTTTGTGCCAGTTCGACCTGTCGTTTTATATTATCGAGTATCCGCAAATCATAATATCCCAGCTCACCGGGCAATTTAGGCTGATATTGTCCTACATATTGAGGCATTGCTTTTGAGACATTCCTCCATTCTGTTGCACCTTTGCCCCACCATTCGTCATTATAAGGAGTGGGATAAAATTGCGGCAAGTAATAGGCAATCAGCTTAATATCATCTTTGTCTCTTATATAGTTGGTTTTATCGAGCGATTCAAATAAGAAACTCGATTTCTGTATATCCAAAATATTTTTGATATATTCTTCTAACGATTCATCTCCGAAGGCCGTTTTACGACTATGTTTCCTTAAAAGCCTCCTCATAATCGTATAAACGTTCGATTTTTGCGAAGAAGTCAAAAAAGGTGCCCGCCAAAATAACTGTTTGCAAAATTCCCACACTTTACTCATTGCATTCTCCAATCCACATACAACATTTATTGTATTATCCGTTCTTTTAAAAGCACTTTTCGCAACTTATTAACAAAATCCACGCCAAATACTTTGACAAGAATAATTTTAACTTGATGCCGCACTCTGCGGTGCCATGGCAACCATGACCCTGCAAAATGATGAACAGTATATGTGTTATTTGTCGACTTGATTTTCCCATCCATCATATCTTTGGCACAAAAATATTCAAATGGAAATATGACATTATTTTCACCAAATATTTGAAATGTATTATCCAGTTTTATATCATATTTGTCCTTTGTCATTTGCGAAATTGTCGAAACGTTTGTTGTTAAATCCATTTTGCCATTTAAGTTAAAATGTTTTGTATCATAATAAGAAAGTAAATATGTAATCCATCCCCCCTCTTTTTGCGAGCCTAAAATCCCTGTTGGGATCTTATTTTCTGTTTCAAATCCAGAAAATGCCGAATATCTTAAAAACGGATCAAGTGCTTTACAAACTTCGACATCCGTATCCATATAAATTCCACCGCAATCATGCAAAACTTTTAAGCGCACATAATCCGTAACAAACGCCCATTTTTTTGCTTTATATGCTTCATAACAGTATGTATTCTGTGTTACATCAAAATTATGCTCATTCCACTCTCTAATCTCATAATCTGGGCAATATTTCTTCCATGTCGCAATATACCTCTTCGCATCTTCAGGCAGAGGATTACCGCCGAACCAACAATAATGAATAATTTTGGGGATCATATTTATTTCTCCTGTTATTTTTTTCCACTATAAAGCTTTTTATATTCTCTTCCCATACTTTCAATAGAAAAAGCTTTTTTCAGAAACTGATAAGAACATTTACCCATCTGCGCTAAATTCTCTGGCTGGCTCATAAAGTTCTTCAAGAAAAACAAGCCCTCTGATTTTCCATGAAATAGGCAACCATTTTGATTGCGCTGCACAAGATCTACATTTCCTACACAGTTAGAAAGAAGCAGCGGTTTGCCTGCATTCATGGCTTCCAGTACTGCGTAAGGCAAGCCTTCCCATAATGCAGTAGAAATATACACATCAATATCCTGCAATTTTTTCCGTACGTCTTCCGATGTCAACCAACCGGTAACTTCCACATTTTCTGCCGGTTCGATAACGTCTTGTAATTCTCCGCCGCCGATCCATAGAAATTTTACCCGATTATCCCCACGAAAAGCTTTAGCAATTTCATTGAACAAAGCCGGATTTTTCTGATATGTCAGACGGCCAGTGGTTCCTACCACTAACGGATAGAAAAATTCCCGATATACCGGTAACGTTGCGGATACTTCTATTCCATTATTGATGACATGTACATTACTAATGCCATTTTTGATCAGCATTTCTTTTTCCGAATTGGAGCAGGCAATGACATCCCCACAAAACGAATTTCCCAGCTTTTCCAGCCAAGTATAAAATTTCTTTTTCTTGGCGCTGACATCTTCCCGTGCAAAGGAGAGTCCGTGAGGCAAATAGAATACTTTTTTCGTCCTGCCGAGGAGGCGACAGGCAAGTCGCCCCAAAAAGCCGGCTTTGCTGGAATGGAGCTGTACCACATCCGCCCGCGGATACTGCCTTAAAAGCCGCATCAACTCAAGCAACGCTTTCAAGTCCTGCCCTGCATGAATTTCTCTTCCCGCATATTTCCATGGAACCATCTGGACATTGCTTCCAAACAGGGACTCCACATTATCGGGCGTATTATCTCTTCGACTATAAATGATAATGTGTTGTTCTTTATCTAGCGCTTTTGTTAGATTCAGCAAAAATGTAAGTACGCCACCAGCCAGACATTCCGTCACATGTACAATTTGCATTTTCTCTATTTACACCTCAATACGCGCCTTTTCTGCCCGCTACCACTTTGATCGTCCGCCAGAGCATGAGGATGTCCAGCCAGATTGACCAGTTGTGAACGTACCAGCTGTCCATGCGGACGCGTTCGGGGTAGTCGATGTCGCTGCGGCCGCTGACCTGCCACATGCCGGTGATGCCTGGGCGCACCATGTAGTATTCTTTGATATATTCGCCGTACCGCGGCACTTCTTTCTGCACGATCGGTCGGGGCCCGACGAGGCTCATTTCTCCTTTCAGCACGTTCAGGAGCTGGGGAAGCTCGTCGAGGCTGGTCTTGCGAAGGAAGGCTCCGGACTTTGTGATGCGGGGATCGTTCTTGAGTTTGAAAGAGGTCTCCCATTCTTTCCGCGCTTCCGGATCGGTATCGAGCAGTTTCTGAAGCCGCTCGGCAGAATCCACGCACATGCTGCGGAATTTGTAGCAGTCGAATTCTTTCCCGTCTTTCCCGACGCGGCGGTGTTTGTAGATCACCGGGCCGGGGGAATCTCTGTATACCCAGAGCGCCACCCAGAACAGGATGGGCGAGATCATAATGCCGCCGACGATGGTCAGCACGATGTCGAAAATGCGCTTCACCGCACGGTTCAGCGGTTTTGCCAGATTGTTCTGCACATGGAGGATCATGACTTTCGCGTCATAGTAGGACTCCACCGCCACATTAGACATGGGCACTTCCACGAGATTCGGCACGACGCCCACATCGGAGCAGATAGACTGGGCACGGTAGAGGAGATCGGCCAGCTGCTCCTGGGCAAGGCCCGGCGCCGCGATGAGAACGTTCCGCACGCCGGTCTCGGCGACGACTTTTTCCAGATCGGCAAATCCACCGAGGATGGGATATTCTTTCACATAGTCCGTTTTCGGCTCGTGATCTTCCAGAAATCCGATGACGGTGTAATTGAGACCGCTGTCTTTCTTAAATTCCCGGACGACGGCGTCAGCAGTGAGTCCGGCCCCCACAATGAGCACCGGAATGCGCAGCAGCGCAGTACGGCCCACAGTCTTTTTCAAGAAATAGCGTATGCCCACGAGACACAGGAAGCCCGTTACTGCCAGAAGCCCCACATAGAGGCGGGAAACCTCCCCGGAAACCTGCCCGGCAAACATGAGCACCACCGCGAAGAGGATGCTGTACAGACAGGAGAAAAAGATCTTCTCCACTGCCTGATAGAAGAGCATCTGTCTGCCGTACATCTGATTCACGGACAGGAACAGCAAGAATATCAGCGGCGTGATCAGCCAGAAATAGACCGGCGCCACGTGAAATACACTGTAGTCCATGAAGAAATTGCGCAAAAAAAGCGCCAGAAATTCCGCAGCGATGACCGCCGCGTAGTCTCCCGCCGCCCATATATATTTTACCAGACCGGTTCCCGTCTGCGAGACCGGCCGCTTCTTTATCTGCCCGTTTTCTGAATTCATTTCCGCACCTTGAAGGAATATCTTTTGTTCTTCGTCATTTAATTATTATTTTACCATATTTCCCCGGTATTTCCAAGGATTTTCCTGTTTTGCCCCCCGCAAACTTGCATTTCCGCACTTTCAGTGCTTATAGTTTCTTTGTTCAGCAAGTGTACTTCACCAGTCTCCCGTTCATGAGCCTCGTTGACTGACCCCCGTGTATTCCGCTTGCAAAATCCTGCGCTGTCAGCTATATTACAAATAATTTGATAAAGCTTCGATTTTTATTTATCTTTTCCTATTTATAAAAGGAGCTGTAGAAATGCCGCGTTATAAACTCTCGCTGTCCCTTTTAATTCTCTATCTTCTCCTCATCTATCCCCTCTCCGGGATGCTGCCGGACTGGGCGAGCTTTGAAAACGGTCCGCTGGAAAACGCGCAGGTCATCGTGCTGCTCGGCGGCGCGTTGCTGTGCGTCCATTTCGCTCATTACTCGCAAGGTTCTCCCACGCACGGCATGTGGCTGCCGTCGGCTGGCATTTTCCTCATCCTTGCTTTCCGCGAACTCTCGTGGGGGCGAGTCTTTATGGTGAAAGGGTATTCCGCGATCGGCGAGCCCATCATTCCCGGCTCGTCGGAAATGCCCTTTCACACGGCGATTCATGTCGGCGTCGGCATCGTGGCCGTCCTCTGCCTGTATTTCCTCATCCGCTATGCGCCGTGGAAACGAATCTTTCGGGAGATCCGCCTCCCCTGGGCGCAGCTCGCGCTCATCGTGATCTGCATCGCCCTCAATACGCTCGGCGATCATCACGCCATGTTCCACACCATGCGGGATCAGCTCATCGAAGAGCTGGCAGAGCTCCTCATGTACCTCACCTTCTGCCACACGGCGTGGTATTATTACCGGAAAATTGAAGAAAGAGAATAATGCCACCCATGCAAAACCCCGTTGTTGTCACACAACGGGGTTTTGCATGGAAACTATTCACTTCATGTTCAGAAAGGAACCGCAGCTTGACGCAGCAAATCCTTTTTATTTCCTGCGCAGGAATTCCATGAATCGGGCGGCTGCGGAATGGCTGCCTGCATCCCGGCGATTTCGCGCCCTCTGCTGCACTGCCGCCTTCAGGCGCGCGTTCTCTTCGGCCCACTGCGCTCTTTCCGTCTCGAGCAATTCCCTCAGCCGCTCCGCTTCCTGTCGGCTCTGGTCTCGTTCCTTGATGAGCTGCTTGATCATCTCTTCATATGACGCGATTTCCGCCTTCCGCTCCCATGTTTTTTCCTGCGTCTCTTCACTTCCTTTTTTCCGAGACGCCCAAACCGCATGCTCAAGCGACGCCGCCGCATCGGTGGGCGTCCGACAGGGGAGATGCGCCGCCTTTTTGCAGAGAAATTGATTCTGCGCATGGCCTACACCCAGGATGACCGGCAGCGGCGACGCCGCGATGACTTTGGCCAGCTCCGCCGTCTGAAACGTATTCATGTCATAGCGGTCCCCGCCGCCGCGAATGATGGCGATGCAGTCGCAGCACCTTTCTTCGATAAAAGCTTTGATCGCGTCCCTGATCTCCCCGGCCTGCGCAAAATTGACATTCTTCGTTTCCACGATCATAAAGGGCCGCCCTGTCCCATGAGGGAGACGACTCTTGAAATCTTCCGCGCCCTGCGAATCCTTTGGCGCGATCAGCCCCACGCGGCACGGCGCTTTCCATATTCCCATTTCCTCGATGAAACGCCGCTCCTTCTCCCTGTCGGCTACGTGGAAAAGCGTCCGCTGCACCTCGCTGCCCTCCGTCTCGAGCCACTTCTAAAAGGCCGTCGCTTCTTCCCTGCACCATTTCCGATAATCGGACGGTCCTTCTATTCTCTCCACAGCGCAGCCCCGGAGCTGCATAGTGCCGTTATACAGCGAGAGCGTCCCTGAAACGGCAGCGCGGCTGTCCTGCTTGAGCTTCCTTATCGTCTCTCTATCCGATACGGCGAGATCCCTGTCCTCGATATACACGTCAAGGCACGGCCTTCCAGTCCAGTCCGCCGCGAGCGTGAAACGAGCGCAGCGCTTTTCGTCGTCGTGCCACACAGACGAGCAGATATCCCCCTCGATACGGCACAGCCGGTCATCGTGAAAAGCGTCTGCGGCTGCCGCAAGACACGCCTCAATCCCGCAGGGTTCCGCCATGCCGCAGAACGCTTTGATGAGGATCATGTCCTCCTTTGCCACCAAGAGTGCCAAATCGTCTTCGAAGCTGTGTTCCCCGTCTTTCATACAGAAAATCCCCAGACCTGCGCCTCGCGGCGCCACCGCCTCTGAATCGATATGCCGGGTACTTTATTTTGAGAAAATCGCCGAAGTATCTCTCCATGCGCCTTATAGGCGTCTTCCCGCTGCGGCACCCACAGCGTGCCCTGCCTCGCTTCTTCCATCATCTCTGCTCCTTTCCATGCTCCGTTTCTTTCGACTGTACCCGGAAGCGGAGGCAGCGTCAAGCCGTTTTCCATGAAAAAAGCCCTGCTGATCACTTCAGCAGAGCTTTTCTTTTCATTTTTCACAACATATGCACAGCAAGACAGGCTAATCGTTCCGGCACGCAGCAAATGAGATTTAATTGTTTTATCATTCATGCGGCGATCATTCTGATAAAACATTAAAATCATTTTTACCGTTTACCGAAAAAACGAAACATCCGGCAAACCCATACATAGACTTTACCGGCCAAATATACCATCCGCCAGACTTTGTTCCATGTTTCCCCAACGGCAGAAGAAGCTTCCCGCCGCATAGCATCCATCTGCCACTGAACTCCAGACCAAATCCACTGACCCATTCGTTTTGACAGGTTTTTCGAAAGAATGACAGCCGCACTTCCCATAAAAGACGGATGGCCCCAAAGCGCCAAGACTATCGTCGAAATATTTATATACGCAAAGACCAACATGAGCCCCAGCGCAAACACCATAGAGTATGGAATTGATTTCCGCTCACGAATATTCCTGTACACGAGCACGGTGCAGGACAGCATCATAAAGACCGCTGAAAGTCCCGCGAGTATGTTCCCCTCCACGGTATGCCCCACACACTTAGCCATTTGCATAAGGAGCGTCATGCACAGGCAACACAGCAATCCAATACCCAGTAACGCATCTCAGGAAAATCTTTTAAAAGAATCATCCATGACTCCCCAAAAATGATAATACATTTCTGTCCTCCTCTCTCATGAATTGATACTAAATATACATGAAACCGGCGAAATAAGTCAGCCTACATAACCGCAGGCGATGTGATGATCCCTATAGATTAAAAATTACGAAAACCACTGCGCGATCTGTAGACTTCTATATTCCACCAACCCGCAATACCATGCCAGTAAAACAACTAAAGCTGCGCCAATGCAAAACAGCGTATTCCACCAAAATAACCCACCAAAAGTTTTCTCTTTATCCGGCTTCACAATATTATGAATAAAAGAAAATAAGAAGTACAATAAATTAAAAAGAAACCAGCCAATAAAAAGTATCGTCCCGGCCAAGCGATATGATGATACATTTCCCATATTATCCAAAACAGAAGCATCAAAAACCATTCCAGCCATAAATGTGACAACGACAGAGGCAAAAATACCGAAAATGGCAATAAAGTCCTTTTGCATAGTTTCTACTTTTATCGTCACCATTTTCACGTTTGTCATTGCAGTTTCCACACTTGTCACGAGCTGATCACTGCGCTGGCCAAGTATAGTGGTCTTATCCTTCAGTTGCTGTACATCGTTTCTTCCCGCCGCCTCCCAATCTTCCGCGTCGGAATAATTCATCCGGGCTACGTCCAAACTGACATGATCATATAGCTTCCGCAAACTTTTACTGATGTCTTTATTGGCTTCAGTTGCTGCGTAATGCGCGCGAATACCACTAATATTAGAAGCTAAAGTCTCCACATCGCCATGACTGTCATTCTCTTTCAGCTCTGTTAAAACAGAGAAAATATCTGAATAGAAATGCCTGAATTGTTCATTCTGGTCTACATAATACAAATTTTCTAACCGCAGATAGAAAACACGGCATTCTTCCTGATCATCAAAATTAATCGGCCTCTCCGCAAGATCGTTTAACAGCTTCTTGAATTCCCTGCGCCGCGCGTCCTCTTCCTCGATATTCATTTTATGCTTCCTTTGCGATCAAATCCCGCGGGATTTCCTCTCGATTGCCATTTCCTCCATCAAAAATACGGTCCCACGCTCCGCCTTCTTTATGGGTATCATTGACCAGGGCCCACGGGGAAAGTTTTCTTTTTTCTTCCACGATTCGATCGATATTGCCTTTTACATCTTCTTCCGGTTCTTTTGTAGTCGAATATATCATATCAATTGGCATTGCGCCGAAGCAGCCAAACCGATAATATACGGCAGGAACAACAGGTCCAAATTTCCATGCCTCAATCGCATTATAAAACAACGGCTGACCTGTATGATGCAGAGCATCTTTTTGAACATAATATAAAATCTTCTGTAGCTGCAAATTGCTGATGGGGCAATTATCTCTCGTGCACTTTGTCACTATATATTTTGCCAAATCTACTGCATCCCACATGGTAAGTGCACCTCCTCTTATCTCTTTCTTATCCTGATTATATCATTTCAAATTGAATTCAGCAGCTTTTTATAGATTTCCTATAAATCGAAACACATCTACAACAAAAAAGGACTCCATAAGGAGTCCTTTTTTGTATGGTAATTTCCGGAGAAATTAGAATACGTAGTTGAGGGATACGGTCCAGGTGTCGTCCGGATCGCCTTCACCGCCATCACCGTCAGCTGCAAAAGCATATTCTGCATGCAGATAGGTATTCTGCATCAGCGTAACTTCTGCGATAGCCTGCCAATATTTGATTTCATCATATTTGCCATAGTCATCTTTGTTGGTCAGGCCATTGCCATTGTTCAGGGTTTTCAGCATATCAGTCTGATTGCCGGCACCGCCGAGGTATACGCCTGCGCCTACGTCATTGTAAGCTACATCCAACTGCCAGCTGCCGACTTTCTTCAGATCGCGCTTGCCATAGCCGATGCCTGCATTCCATGCAGTATCTTCACCGATGCTGTCCGGAGCCGTGGTGTTCTGCCAGTATTCACCGAATACACGGAACTGACCTACCGGTACGTTCACGCCAACGCCCCAGATGTCATAATCTCTCCACTGCGGTGCATTGCCTTCCATATTGGTGTAGTAAGTCGCATAGAGATCGAACGCGCCCAGATCTGCGTCAGCCTTCGCATAGAAGGTGTCCTGATTATCAATTGCATACTCTTTATCGCCAGACGTAGTTTTTCCAGAGTTGAACTGGCCATAGCCGACTGCCAGGTTTACTTTGCCAAATTCAGCAGCTGCCTGTACGCCGTCGAAGCCCCAGGAGCTGTTGTAGAGCCAGCCGCCCTGGTTGCCGAATGCTACGCCGTAACGACCGAGGGTGAGATCCCATGCGCCGAAGTCATGTTTTACGTTCAGAGCTTCCATGCCGACGTCTGCGTCATCGTCGTCTTTGAATTTCACGGTGTCCGTGGAGAGACGAGCGTTCACGGTGGTGCTGTCATTGACCTGGCCCTTCATGTTGATGCGGATGCGGCCGTTCCAGCTTTCGTCAGCGCTGTTGTCCTTGCTCTGGTAACGCATACGAGCATCGCCGCTCCAGGAGATGTTGCCCACTTTCTTTTCGAGGTTGGACACACGTACGCCGAGGCTGTCCAGTTCGTCTGCGTATTCAGCTGCCAGTTTGTCGATGGTGGCGCGCTGTTCCGCGTTGTACTGGTCTTCTTTCGCCATCAGGCGGGCCACGATCTGAGCCATTTCGTAGCGGGTGATGTTCGTCTGGCCCTTGAAGGTGCCGTCCGGATAGCCTTCTACGATGCCCTGGTCAGAGAGATCGGACACTGCCTGATACGCCCAGTCAGAAGTGGACACATCGGAAAACGGATTCGCTGCATAGGCGGATGCGCCTGCAGCAAGAGCAGCTACAGCTGCCATTGCGAGAATCTTTTTCATAATTCTTCGCTCCTTTCTTTTTCCCCTGTATTTTTCGGGAAACGCCGGAGAGGAGCCCAGTCAAGAGTTGCCTTGTTTCCTCTGCTTCGCTCGTCTCTTCTTTTTCCGTCCGGCCAAAGGTGGGGAGGTCTTTGCGCTTATTGACAATATAGCATGCTATCATTCCCCTTTCAACTGCCTTCAGCGCAATTTGCTTGCTTTTAACTATATTTAAATCGTGCGTTGTTATAACGTTTCTTATTTATTTTCTTTCTGAATTTTTCCGCAATTTAAAAGAGAGAATCTTTTCAGATTCTCTCTTTTTTGCTTCAAACTGTGTATCGGTCTTCCCCGAAGGAATTAGAATACGTAGTTGAGGGATACGGTCCAGGTGTCTTCCGGGTCTTCGCCTGCATCTGCATCAGCTGCAAATGCGTATTCTGCATGCAGGTAGGTATTCTGTGCAAGAGCCACATCTGCCATAGCGTTCCAGAAGGTAATGCTTTCTGCACCGTAGAAGATTTCTTCTTTTGTACCCTTCATATCAGCAGGCCAGCCTTTATTCGTTTCATGAATATTCCACAGCGTGCCGAGCATATCGGTCTGGAGGCCGGTGCCGCCGAGGTATACGCCCTGACCCACTTCATTGTAGGCTACGTCGAGGGACCAGCTGCCTGCTTTCTTCAGGTCAAGCTTGCCATAACCGATACCAGCGTTCCAGGCATCGTCACCGTTGCCGTCCCAAGCAGTGTTCTGCCAGTATTCACCGAATACACGGAACTGATCGATCGGAACTACGAGGCCGACACCCCAGATATCAAAGTCTGCATCATACGGCCCTACTTTACCTTCCGTATTGGTGTAATAATTTGCATAGAGATCAAATGCGCCGAAGTCCGCATCTGCTTTCGCATAGAAGACATCCTGATTGGCAATCAGATCGCCAGCATAGTCCTTGGAATATTTGAGTGCGCCCTGTTTTTTGGTCCAGTTATCAGTGAAGCTGTAATCACCGGTATTGAACTGGCCATAGCCGACTTTCAGGTTGACTTTGCCCAGCTGGGTTCCTACCTGAACGCCGTCGAAGCCGTTGGAATCACCATAGAGCCAGCCGCCCTGGTTGCCGAAGTTGTTGCTGTAACGGCCGAGGGTGACATCCCATGCGCCGAAATCATGAACAACGTTCAGAGCTTCTGCGTTGACGTCCGCATTGTCTTCACCCTTGAAGTTGACGTTGCCGGTGGACAGACGAGCGTTGACGGTGGTCTTTTCATTGACCTGGCCCTTCATGTTGATGCGGATACGGCCGTTCCAGCCTTCTTCGCTCTTGTTATCATTGCTCTGATAACGCATACGAGCGTCGCCGCTCCAAGAAATGTTGCCGACTTTCTTTTCCAGGTTGCTTACGCGTACGCCCAGGCTGTCCAGTTCGTCTGCATATTCAGCAGCGAGCTTGTCGATGGTGGCACGCTGTTCAGCATTGTACTGATCTTCTTTTGCCATCATACGAGCGATGATCTGTGCCATTTCGTAGCGGGTGATGTTCGTCTGGCCCTTGAAGGTGCCGTCCGGATAGCCTTCTACGATGCCCTGGTCAGAGAGATCGGACACTGCCTGATACGCCCAGTCAGAAGTGGACACATCGGAAAACGGATTCGCTGCATAGGCGGATGCGCCTGCAGCAAGAGCAGCTACAGCTGCCATTGCGAGAATCTTTTTCATAATTCTTCGCTCCTTTCTTTTTCTCCGTTTTTTTATTTCGGGAGCGGTCGGAGAGGAGCCCGATCAAGAGTTGCCTTGTTTCCTCTGCCTGCTCGTTCTCTTTCTTTTCCGTCCGCCGCACGGGATGGAGTTCCTTTGCGGTTAACCGTAATATACCACACTTTTGTGCCCCCCCCGCAACTATAATTTATTACCTTTTCGCATTTTTTATTTTCTTAATGAATAAATGGTTTTCTTTATTCCCGCAGGGGGAAAGGGACTCATTTGCGGCGCAGGCTCCGCGAGGAGCAGGCGGGGCAGGCACACACTTCGCTGCCGCTGTATTCCCGCACGGTGCGGACGCAGGCCTACACTTTCCTCTCCGCCTCTTTCGGCGCGGACGCGGGCTCATGATTTCCTGCCGGGAAGCTGTCGATGCGGGTTCACATTCTTCGCTGCCGCGGGTGCTTCATTTTTCTATTTTTCTTCTATGGCATTCTGCCACATTGGAGACTTCATTTCCTTCCTGTCCTGACAGGCAGGAAACGAAGCAGAGGAAGGAACAGCCGCCCACGTTTCCGACCTAAAATTTCCCCGCGCCGCCTACCTCCGCGCAACTCGCTCCCTGCGGTCGCTCAGACAAGCGCTCCGGCTTCACGGCGGCCCGTGAAAATTTTGCCCTGCGGGCCGGTCTCCAACGGAATGGTCGGGGAGCTGTACCA
>OMBA01000247.1_pt1 | contig 38293 bp, 37 predicted proteins | sample 1673441 | NCBI WGS metagenome assembly OMBA01 (sample SAMEA103958111, study PRJEB25191) | human gut metagenome | biome: human-associated habitat [ENVO:00009003]; feature: intestine environment [ENVO:2100002]; material: feces | place: Germany | collected 2013/2015
TCAATGCGCGGCTCGCGCCGGAGGATGGAGTCAAAAGCCTGCGCGGCCGACTGGCGGAACCAGCCGGCGTCGGCCGTGGCCACGATGTGGATGTCGGGGTAAGCCTTCAGCGCGTCGAGCAGACCGCGGTGTCGGTCGCGTGCCGGAGTGGAGCCCTGCAGGCCCGTCAGTTCCACCACGTTGCCCCGGCCGCCCAGGCTGTGGGCAATGTAAGCGCCCACCTCGCGCCCCATGCGGTAGTTGTCGGCCCCGATGTAGGCCGTGTACTGCTCGGAATTGATTTTCCGGTCCACCAGCACCACGGGAATGCCCTGCCTGTAAGCCTTTTCAATGACAGGAGCCATGGCGTCGGCCTCGTTGGGCGCCACCACAATCAGGTTGACCCCCTCGCGGATAAAAGCCTCGATGTCGGCAATCTGGCGGCGGCTGTCGTCGTGGGCCGAGCGGAACTCCACCCGCGCCTGGGGATAGAAAAGGGCCTCGCGGCGGATTTCCTGGTTCATCTGCGAGCGCCAGGCGTCGTCGCTGCACTGCGACACGCCAATGACATAGTGCGTCCGCTCCGCCCCGCAACTACCCAAAAGGAGCAGACACAGGACGGCACACACGAAAAGGAGGCTGAAACGACACTTCATGGGCATAAAATCTCAGTACAAATATACGGATTTAATCCTTGACAAACCGCCGCAACACCAAAAACCCGCCACAAACGGCGCGGCCTGCCCCCTCCGCCCCACCTGGGGAGCATGAGGAAGCAGGCCGCGCAGGCATCCGACCGATGCCGGCCGGCACGGCTCAGGCCAGCTGCGCCGTCAACCGCTCGGGCAGCCCGGGCATGGCGCCCTGCTGCGTGCAGACATAGGCCGAGGTTTCGACGGCCAGCGCATGGGCCTCCCTGACGGAACGGCCGCGCAGGATGGCGGCGGTAAAGGCGGCGGTAAACGAGTCGCCGGCGCCTACGGTGTCGGCCACCTGCACCTTGGGCGTCTCCACAAACGAAACCTCGCCGGGCGTAAACACGTAGCTGCCGTTGACGCCGCAGGTGAGGATGAGCATTTTCAGGTTGTACTTGGCCAGCAGAATCCAGCACTTGTCCTGCAGGTCAATGCCGGGATAACCAAACATGCGGCTCACGGCTACCAGCTCCTCATCATTTATTTTCAGCACATTGCAGCGACGCAGGGAGTCGCAGATGATGTCCTTGGTGTAAAAGCTCTGACGCAGATTGATGTCGAAAATGCGGAGCGTGTCGGACGTAGCCGCCACCACGTCGAGGAAGCGATGAATGGTTTCGCGCGACACGACACTGCGCTGCGCCAGCGAACCGAAGCAAACGGCACCCGTATGGCGGGCCAGCTCGTCGAGGGCCGGAGTGTAGGGAATGTTGTCCCAGGCCACACCCTCCTTAATATTATAGCAGGGCACGCCGGCGGCATCAAGTTCCACCTGCACGGTACCGGTAGGGTACGGCACGGTTTCGATGAGCGAGGCGAGCTGACGTACACGGAAGCTGTCCAAAATTTCAGTGCCCAGCTTGTCCTGCCCTACGGCACTGACCACACGGCTGTCGAAACCAAACTGTGAAACATGATATGCAAAGTTGGCAGGCGCACCGCCCAGCTGTTTCCCCTCGGGCAGCATGTCCCACAGGGCTTCGCCCATTCCTACTACTATGGAGTGATTATTATTCATGACTGATATTGTTTTTTTGAGGTCAAACAGAATTGATTTCAAGTCGCACAGCCTACCGGCGGAGCTTCAGGGTATAGAAGATGAGGTAGAGCACACCCACAGCCATCACGGCCACGGCACCGCGCTGACCGATGGCGTCGCTGGCCAGGCCCATGAAAAGCGGGAAAATAGTGCCGCCGAAGAGACCCATAATCATCAGGCCCGACACCTCGTTCTTCTTTTCGGGTACAGCCGTCAGCGCATGCGCAAAGATAATGGAAAAAACATTCGAATTGCCAAAACCGATGAGGGCAATGCAGGCATAGATGACGTAATGCACGTTGGAGACGAGCAGACCGGCCATGGCCACCAGCATGCACGCCACGCTCACGGCCAGGAAGCGGCGCGTGGAAAGGTGGCGCAGGATGAAGGCGCCGAGCAGGCAGCCCGCCGTGCGGAAGATGAAGTAAAGACTGGTGGAGAAGCCGGCCTCGTCGAGCGTCAGGCCCACGCGCTCCATGAGCAGGCGGGGCGCGGTGGTGTTGGTGCCCACGTCAATACCCACGTGGCAGATGATGCCCAAAAAGCACAGCAGGATGAACGGGCGGCCCAGCAGGTGCAGGCAGTCGGCAAAGCCGGAGGCGCGGTCGGGCTTTTCCTCCTCAATCGTCGTGCCCGAGAGCCAGAAGATGGCCACCACGGCCACCACCATATACACTGGGAAGAGCACGCGCCAGCCCAGTCCGAACGACGGAATGGCCTGCGTGGCGCCCCACATGGCGATGTAGGGGGCCAGAAACGAGGCTATGGCCTTGACAAACTGCCCGAAGGTGAGCGAGCTGGCCAGGCGGTCGCCGGCAATGATGTTACTCAGGAGCGGATTGAGCGAGGTCTGCATCAGGGCGTTACCGATGCCCAGCAGCGAGAAGGAGCAGAGCATCAGGCCGTAGCCGTCGCCAAAAACGGGCAGCAGCAGCGACACGGCCGTCACCACCAGACTGAGCACCACGGTGCGCTTGCGCCCGATGTGGTTCATCAGCATGCCCGTGGGTACGGAGAAGATGAGGAACCAGAAGAACACGAGCGAGGGGAAAATATTGGCCTGGGCGTCGGTGAGCGCGAGGTCGCGCTTGACGTAGTTGGACGCAATGCCGACCAGGTCTACAAAGCCCATGGCAAAGAAGCAGAGCATGACGGGAATGAGTTTCCCGTACTGAAGGGGTTGTTTTTCGGTTTTCATATGGATTACGGTTTTTCGGAATGGTCAGAGGCTACAGAATTCTTACAGTCCCAGCCGATGGACGGTGAGCTGACCGACGGACGACTCGCCGCCCTGGCTGTAGAAGCGCAGTGCGTTGTAGGGCGTGGTGGGGAACACGAGGTTGGTCATGGCTATGCGGCCGCCGTCTACAAAGATTTCAACCGAAGTCTTGTCCACAAACACCTGCACCTGATAGGTCTTGCCCTCACAGAGCGAGAGCGGGGCCCACGTGCCCAGCGCAAAGTCGTTGACGTAGTTGACGGAGAGGCGCTTGCGATGCTCGTCGGTCTCCTTTTCGTGCACGTTCATCTCGCCGTGGCGGTCGAGGTGAACCAGTCCGCTCTGCGTGCGGTCCATGACGAGACGTTGGCGGGTGAGGTCAAAATAGATGTCCACCTTTTCGCCCCGGTCGTTGAGCAGCTCAAAGCCGGTGCGCGTGGCCTGGCCGGGCGTGAGGCTCAGGGTCAGCTCGCAGGCACCGCCCTCGCCCGTGGGCAGCGCACTGATACGGCGCTCGCCGCTGACCGTAAAGCTGCCCAGACTCTGGGTGTCGCGGCGCAGCTTGGCCGTTTCCTTCACGGCGTTGGCAGCCATATAGACGGAGCCGTCCTTGCTGAAGAGCGAGAGCTCGCGCGGCAGGGCGTTGGCTCCGCGGTACTGGCGGTTGGGGGTGGCGTTGGCATACTGCCAGTTGCTCATCCAGGGCACGGCCACCACGCGGCTGCCGGTATTGGAGAAGCAGACCGTGGCGTAATGGTCCTTGCCGTAGTCGAGCCACTTGGTAACGGAGGGAGCGTCGTCGCAGCGGAACGTCTTGCCGTCAAAATCGCCCACAAAATATTCCGTGGCGCTGCCGCCAAAGAGGCAACCGGGATTGATGTTGACAATCATGACCCACTTCATGCGGCTCTTGTCGCCGTCGACGGGCAGCTGCACAAAGTCGGGACACTCAAACTGGTTGGGCTGGGCACCGTAGCCCTCGCCAAACTGGCTCAGGTACTGCCAGTCCTTCAGGTTGGTGGAGGAGTAGAAGCGCATGTTCTTGTCGGCCGACACTATCATAATCCACTGCTTGGTGGGCTCGTACCAGAACACCTTGGGGTCGCGGAAGTCCTTCAGACCGTCAAAGGGGGTCAGAATGGGGTTGTGCTCATATTTGGTAAAGGTGCGGCCGTTGTCGGTGCTGTAAGCCATGCACTGAATCTGGCCGTGCTCATCGCTGGCCGAGGTATAGAAAGCAATGATGGCATTCTTGCCGTAGCCGGCCGTGTTGTCCTTGTCCACCACCGTGCTGCCCGAGAAGATGTGGCCCATCGTGTCGCGCGCAATGGCCGGCTCGAGGTGCTGCCAGTGTACGAGGTCGCGGCTGACGGAGTGGCCCCAGTGCATGTTGCCCCACTTGGAGCCGTAGGGGTTGTACTGGAAGTAGAGATGATACTCGCCGTCCTTATATACCAGTCCGTTGGCGTCGTTCATCCAGCCGTAGACGGGGGTGTGGTGGTAAACGGGGCGGAAATAGTCGGTATTGGTGGAGTCGAACACGTCACATACCGACAGGCTGTCCCAGCATACGGCACCTTTGTGCACGCGCTCGATGCTGACCTTGGCCTGAGCCTCCCCCTCGGGCAACTCAAAGGGCACGTAATAGTCAATGCTGTCGGTGGCCAGACGCACGTCCATGGCTACGTCGGCCGGACTGCCGGTGTCGAGCCTGACCTTACCCTCAGCTGCCGATTCCTGAATGGGCAGGAGCAAATATTTCTTGGGATGGCTGATGCGGAGCACCGTGAGCGAATCGGCCTGATGCTCCAGGCTGATGCCGGTCTGGACCGACTGACAGGCTGCAAGTGACGCCACGAGAGCCGTAGTGGCAAATAGATTAAGTTTCATGTTTAGCGTATTTTTTTATCGGATTTGTTGTCTTATCGGAACGTGATATCCTCAACCGGCATCGTCACGAGCGCGCGGGCAGCCACTGTGTCTTCATAGCATGGAGATATCAAAATTAACATATACATCGTCGCCCCACCCTTGCCGCCAAAGGCCCTGCAAGGCCTGTCCTGCCGCAGCAGGAACCAAACGGTGTGTAAATATACAACGCCCCGGCGTAACAGAATTATCACAAATGTTTCATAAGTTACAAATTTTGTTGTATGCAACATTTGTTTCATATGATGTAACCAAAATACTACTTCATGCCGTAGCGGCTCACCGAGCTCATACGGCAGCCGCACAACGCCGGACTTTGAAAAAACAAGAAGGCATCCGGTCAGAACAAGGCCGGACCTTAGAAAAACAGGAAGCCGCCTTGTCAGGATACCGGAGAGCCGAAACACGGCGGCGCCCTTCCTGCCGCACTGAAGAGCCGTACGGGAAAAGGCGCCGCCACAAAAAAAACGGCTGCCCGAGCGGACAGCCGTATGAAAGAGAAAAGCGAAAATCAGAACTCGAACTGCTCAATCTTCAGCTGGGCCAGCTGTTCGATTTCGCCTACGTATTTCTTGAATTCGGCACTGGCAGAATGGGCAGCCAGCGCTTCCTTGTCGCGCCAGGTTTCGCAAATCATGAACACCTCTTCGCGCGTGGCGCTGACAAATGTATCATAAGCCACACAGCCGTCCTGTTTCAACGAACATGCCGTAAGGGCTTTGGCGGCCTCCAGAGCGGCGGCCTTGTTTTCGGCGCTTACCGAAACAAAACAATTTAATCGAATCATAGTTTATCCGTATTTGAATTTTAATAGATGTGTCAATCAAGCGGTCAGAACAGACCTGCCGTATCAGCGCTGCCAGAAACGGGCCGTAATGTCCACCATCTGCGCACCACGGTCGATGCGGTAGAGGCGCTGGTTGGTGGTACGCGACTTGAGCGGACCGTATTTCTCCACATACGGACCGAACTTGACATAGTCAAACGCTTCAGCCTGGAAATTGGCCGGCGGGTTCTGCCGGCCGGAATACCACCCCACCTTGATGCGGCCTTCATAGTGCTGCTTGATCTGACGCGCCAGGGCCATTACCTCGTCGGGATGAGCGTCGCCGCCCATCAGCCCGATACACGTCACACCGCCGGCGTAGGGGCGCAGCATATCCTCCACGCTTTGCAGCGTGAGCCGCTCGCCGCAGTCGCGCTGCAGGTAGGCGCTGTGGCAGCCGGGGCAGCCGTTGGGGCACCCCGTAATGTTGATGGCCAGGGTTACCTCGTCGGGAAACTCCTGGAACACGATGTCAGAGTTGGCGTATTTCAGCATTGCCCTACCTCCTCCTTTTCCGTCTGGTTCAGATGGCCGTAGTAGCGGCGGGCAGCCTCCTTCTGGCGGTCGAGCGAGAAGTTGGATACGCGCTTGAGATAACCGATGACGCGGGTCAGGTAGTCCAGGTTCTTGCTGTGACACTTGGGGCACTCGTGCAGGTAACGCTTGTCGATGTGTCCGCAGTCGTTGCAGAGGGTGTTGGGAATGTTGAACGTAAAGTAGTTGCATCCCTCGCGGGCAGCCACACGCAGCAACTGGCGGTACTGCTGGAAGCTCAGGTGCTCGTCCAGATTCATGTGGAGCGCCGAGCCGCCGGTCAGGTGCTCGATGTACTTGCGGCCGTGCAGGCGGAACTTGTCGAGCACGTTGGTGTTCGGGTCTTCCACCACGTAGAAGTAGCTGTTGTAGCAGTCGCGCGGCACGTAGTAGCCGTCCTCGCGGTCCCAGCGGGCGTGTTTTACACCCACGTTCTCGGCCGGAATCATCTCGCAGTTGAACATCACCTCTTTGGTGCGGTATTTCTTGTTGTAGTGCTCAACAAGACCCAGTATGTTCTGAACAAAACCCAGATACTCCTCGTTGTCCGTAATGCTCATGCCCAGGCTCTCGGCAGCCTCGACCATACCGTTGACACCGATGGTCAGGTACTGGCGGGCGATATTGATGTAACCGGCATCGAAGAGGGGCAACATACCTTTCTTGAGCAGGTTTTTCAAGTTCTCGTTGTAGGCCAGCTGTACCTTGTGGACGAGGTCGACCACCTCTTCCAGGAAATCAAGATAGGGACGGCCCTCACGCGTAGCCTGCTGCACGCAGCGGTTAAGGTTGATGGTGAGCACACTCTTGGAGCCCGTGGAAACACCTCCGGCCCCGAGCGTATAGCTGAAGCCGTTGTCCTGGATTTCGTTGCGCAGGCGGCAGCAGGAAGCCAGGGAGTCGGCATTGTCGCTCATGTAGGTAAAGAAGGAATGGCCCTCGGCATACATTTCAGCCGTGAAGTCGGCATATTCCTTGTCGATAACGTCGCCGTCCTTGGTGAGCAGGGCCATCGTCTCGACGGGGAAGGTGAGCACCGTCTTGGTACGTTCCTGGTTGAACCAGCGCATGAAGCGCTTCTGCAGCCAGTTGACAGCCGGCCAGCTGGGTTTGGTGCCGTCGGGGAAGAAGAAATCGCCGAAGATGCTCTCGAAATAGTATTTGTCGTAGTAGGAAATGTTCCAGAATACGGCCTGGAAGTTGCGGGCTCCCGTGGGCTGGTTGATAGAGTAGACAATCTGCTCGAAGCAGTCGGTGATAACCTTGTCAATGGTGCGCTGCTTGAGCGAAAGGTCCACGCACTCGTCGGCACGCTCGTAGAAATCGGCACCGTACTCCTTGCTGAGGAAGTACGACAGGTACATCAGAAATTCCGGCGTGGCGCAGGCTCCCGAGAGCATACTCGAAACGATAAACACCATGTTGACAAAGCCGCCGCAGAACGACTTCAGATTGGTCGGCGCCGTTGAGTTGCCGCCAATGCTGGTGGTACCGTTGAGCAGCCACGGATACATGGTGATGGAGGCGCAATAGTTGGCCAGACTGGTCTCGTCGTTCTTATAAATATAATGGTGCTCCAACAGGTAGAGGTAGCGGTCGGCCAGTTCCTTGCCGTACATTTCCTTGATGCGGTCGCACAGCAGGCGGCGGTTCAGGCGGATAAAGCCCTGCTTGGGCAGCTCGCCGATAAGGGTGGCGATGTTTTTGTTCTCTACGTTGGCATTGGCGTCGTATTTGGAGCCCGTGGCGGGATTGCACGAGTCGCAGTAGTCAATCAGGAACTTCAGTTTGTCGCGCACCTCGCGGTCTTCCATGTGGCGCTGGCGGTAGAGCATGAAACTCTTGGCGGCCTTGAACTTGCGCTCGCTCATCAGGGCTACTTCCACCTGATTCTGGATGTCTTCCACGCTCATGCCGTTGCAGAAGGTAAGGTGTCCGAGAATCTGCTGCAGGATTTCGGCATTGATGGGTTCGTTGACTGAGGCACAGGCCTTCAGTACTGCATTTTTAATCTTATCCAGCGAAAACGACTCGGTTGAACCGTCGCGCTTGGTAATCATAAAGGAATCGTAGCTCATGACTTTACAATCTATTATTTCGTGTTATTACATTTATATTTCGGAAAACTTTTTTGTCAGACCGGCCACTGAAAATAAGCTGTTCAGGCTGTTGCAGCCGCCATCTGAAAAGGGACTGAAACAAACGCCCGGAAGTAGTTGTGGCTCAATCGTTTCAGACGGAGAGTTTCAAAGAACCGCTCTTTTAACGGTGATTTAAAGTATTATTAATCAGCGTTTTACGAATTAATCAAAGACTCATGCCCTTAGTACGGAATATTCGTATGACCATGGCCCGAAGGCTCCTTCCGGACTTGACCGATGCAAAGATAAGCATATCCGTCAAGGCAAAAAAGAAAAAGCCAAAAATTTTTTTTCGGGAAACTTTTTACAAAAAAGCAGGAAAAAAGTTTTCCGAAATTCAGGTAAAAACGTACATACAGAAGGGACAAAAAACGGGGTTTAGAGCGCCATTCCACGCCCACGCTGCGCACTGAAAGCCCACATTGATAAAAACCATATCCCCAACCGAGAAAAGGCCCCGAAACGCCTCTTTAGCACCATCCCGAAGGCGGGCAAAAAAATTATGACGACGGAAACCGGCCGGAAAAACGACATTATTTTTAACGTTTCAACGTCGGAACGGAATTTAGCCGGCACTTAAAATCTTTTACCCGGCTCCTGTTTTCTTTTACCCGGCTTGTTATTTTTTTTAGCCGCCACCTTTTTCCGGTTGCGCTCCTCCCCGACCGGCCTCCGCCTGCCGCAATGCGCTGAAAGCCGGGGAGACTGGAAAAAACTTATGGGAAACTTTTCTTACGTCCTTTCTAAAAAAAATCCCCAATAAAGGCTATAAAAAATACTCAAAACAAGCTACAGACACACAATCAAAATGTGAATGCCTTAATTGACATCATACAATACGAGTCAACCATGCACCATAACGAGTTCTTGCAAAGAAACATATTGCAGAAGATAACAATAACATAATACATGCAACAAATATCCAATTTTCATAAATTGAAAATTGGATTACACCCAAATGATGAAGCTGTACCATTGCAAATACTATATACATATGCAGAAAATATATCCACATACTCATATGACGGAAATACAATCCCAACTGAGAACTGATCTTTACATCTACTTTAAAGACTAAACTAAATAATCCAATGATAGAAACACACAAAAATATAGGTGTAACATCAAAATAAAATAAGACTGCTCCAATTACAATTAAAACAACATTAGATAAATAATGAGTTTTTTTAGTCCATCCTGCATGTTCTATTAACATACCAGTAGCCAACAAAGGAAATCCATAAAAAATACCATTTCGAATGCTACCAAATACAATATGATATGCTTTAAAAACATAAAACAATAAACCTGAATGCACATCATCACGCCAGCAGGTATATCCATACCCTAGAAACATTAATAGCACCCCAATTCCAAATATTATGCGAACGCTAAAGCCACGATTAAAAAACCATCTTAGAATAAATAGTCCTACTACTAAAGCTAACAAATACCATAATGGCCAAGAATAAGAATTTTCGCCTACAAATAAAAATTGACGAAAAAAAAGTGCAACATCATGGTAAAATGGTTTATTATTATACCAAAACCCAATGATTGTTAATGGTAGATAAATAGCCGTCCAAATAAGATAGAGACGGGCACTTTTCCTCAATCCTTTCGTAAGAACTTGATTTACAATAAATTGATACTCGCAATGGGGGGGGGTAGATAAGAAGGTATTAGAAATCTTACGCTGAATCAAAAAACCTGTAGTTACAAAGAAAAATGGCACAGCTAGTTTGTTTATAAAGTCTAGCCAATGTGGATATTGCCCATAACCTATTCCATTACAATGTATCCCAACTACCAAAATGGCCATAATAAACTTAACGATGTCTACAGATAAATACTGCGCTTTTGATACCATAACAGATATTCACTATTAATTAATACCTACAAAAAGTTTAAAAAACAAATATTTGCTCATGCAAATTTACAGAGAAATATCAAAGAATTTAATTTAAAAGACACACTTTCATAAAGTAAAACCAGGAATTAATTCTTTAGAAAAGAAAGGAGGACCCGAACATCACGTCCGTATCCTCCTCATTTCTACTTAAAAACTACTACTATGAAAACAATACTGGCTTTCGCCTTTTTTTATTTCTTATGTCTGAATCCTATTGTATGTATTCCAGATTATGCTGGGCCTTTTCGGGCTCTTCCTGCAGGGCTTTGGTAAACCATTCCACCGCCTTGTCGGCATCGCCGTTGAGCCAGGCCAGCACACCCAGGTTGTTATAGGCGCGCGGATCGTCCTTCACGCGGTCCATGAGCTGCTGGGCGCGCTCAAAGTCGCCGGAGATGATGTTGGCCGAAGCGGCGTTGATGTTGGCTACCACGTCCTCGGGATAGCAGGTGGCGGCTATCTCATATACCTGTTTGTACTCCTTGGTGCCCGGCTCGTAGTTCTTGGCCACGCCGTACATTTCCTGCAGGCTCAGCAGTTTGGGGTTGGTATAGATGAGCTGGGCTGCCTCGGCGTTGCGCACCTCGCGCACTTCGAAGTCCACCGAAATGTTGATGCGGCGCAACAGGGGGAAATAGTCGTTGAGCATACGGGTGTAGTTCTCGCCCATTTCCTTTTTGAGCTGTGCCTCGCGCTTGTCGAGGTCGGGCTGTCCGTCGATAATGGCCAGCGCCTGCTGGGCATAGTCGGGTTTCTGTGCGTTGAGAATGCTGATGAGCCCGTCCCAGTCCTCACCGGCTGAGCTGACGTGCAGCAGGCTGTCGGTAAAGTCAAAGGTCTGCCCCAGATGTTCGGCAAACGACTGGGCACGCTCTGCCGAGAGGCGTTCGTTGGTCTTGACCGAACCGTCGGGCGAAGCATATCCGCACACGGCTACCGACTTGAACGTCACCAGGTCGCCCTGAGTGAGCGGTGTCAGCGTACGCTTGAGTTTTTCGAATTCGGAAGCGTTTTTGCCGATGTTCAGGTCGAAGGCCGAACTGCCTACGGGATACTGAATGTAGAGGGTGTTCTGCTCGTTGCGCACCTTGATGGGCTCTTCCTTAGGGGTAAGATAGGACACCATCTGCATGCAGGGTTCGCAAATCTGTCCGGCCTGCGGCAGCTGCGGCTCGGGCTTGATATATTCAGGCGTGGGCAGGTTAATGATGCACACTTCCTTTTTTTCCTCATAAATGCGCATCTTCATCTGCTCCATCCAGGGTTTGTAGGGCATTTGCAGCGTATAATTGACCACACTGCTCTCACGCTGGCTGGGCATGCCGCGCATCACGGTATAGGGCATGGAATAATTGCCTTTGGCCGCGAGCTTGCGGTCGGCCTTGCGCATTTTGAACTTCTTCTTGTCCGTAATCACTACCGGAGGCAACGTACACTGCTCACCCTCGCCGGCAAAAAGCATGGGCGTAAAGGCATACGTCTGGAAGTTGCCGGCACGAACCACCGAGAAGTCCATCTGGCACGTAAGCGTCAGCGTATCGTTTTTCACCACCAGTGAAGGGGTTGTAATCTTGACATCGTCAGCCAAGGCCCACATGGGCAGCATGGCCAGTAATAATATGAATTTTTTCATCTTTCTTCAATTTGTTTACGGGGTTCAAAGCGATTCTACCTCACTCACTTTATACATACGCTGGTACTTCTTGCCAAACAGGAAGTTGATACCCATGTTGAAGCTGGCTGACGCACGTCCCAACGGTCCGTACTGCTTGGAGAGCTTGCCCAACGGAGCATCCACACCCAGGAAGAAATTGCCACCGCGGCCATGGAAATTCAGCAAAAGTCCGGCCGTTGAACCATAATTGGAAATGGCGTAGTCAACCGTAGCGTCGAACCAGGAAATGGGAGCCACGTTGGCCGACAGGCGGGCCTCCGACCACGAATTGGCACCCTGGATGCGGGTGGTAGAGAGCAGGCCGAACTTCAGACGGCGGTAAACGGGCAACGTGTACTGGGCAGCCAGGTTAAGGGTTGCGCCCAACATTTGCGTAGACTTCTGCTCAACCCCCGTTTTCGAGAACTTGGCCAGGTCTGAAAGGTCATCAACCAGACGGTCAACCTGATTGTCGAGCGAATTTTCGTTACCCTCGGAATCGGTAACGGGAATATCTTCAAATCCGTCAAACTCAAACGTATTTTCCATAGAGGCCTTGGTCATGTGTTTCCACTTGATAAAACCAAAGTCCAGCAAAGATGCCGAGAATGTCCAATCCTCATTAAAGCGGTATTCGGCTCCGAGGTCGAAGGCCAGACCCATGCCGCTCAGCCCCATCTGTCCGCTGTCGTAGTCAATATCGTCATAGGAGAGCTGGCCGTCGGTGCCGGGCTTGAGCTGGTCGGTACGGTTTCCGTAATTGTCGAGGATGTAATCATCTTCCTGATAATTCTGCGTTTCGCCTTTGGTCGGGATATTCAGTCCCTTTACGGCCACTTCCATCGTAGCCCCCTTGGGTGTTACGGCCCAACGGTTTTCCTTAGCCACAAGCTCGAGTTTATCGATGTGCATGCTGGCCCGTCCGAGTCCGGCCAGAATCTTAACCTTTCCACCCACGGTCCACTGCTCGTTGATGTCGCGGGCATGACCCAGGGCAATTTCCGCATAGTTCGTAGAGTAAATGCCTATGTTGTCCAGATGGTAAACACTACCGTTCTCATCCTTCATTCCCTGCTTCATGAAGCGGAACAGGTCACTGGGCAAATACATATTGGTATTCGACTTGAGCCGTATGCCAAAGCTGTTATATCCACCCCAGGCATGGAAGGCAAAGGAAAGGACATCGATGTCCATATTCAGTCCCACGTTAACCTTATGGGGCAGGCTGTTGACAAAATCAGAAGCCGACACCGACTCATGCATAAAGGTGGTGAGGCGGCCGTCAGGCAATTTGTAGATAAAATTCTTGATACCGGCGGTTGTCTGTACGCCAAAGCCCAAATTACCCAAGGCCGGGAAACTTACATAACCGTAGTCGCCCATAAAGGCCGGGTTGAGTTCGGTACGGTTAACGGTACCTTCCTGAAAATAGCTGGAACGCAGATTTTGTGTCTGGGCCACAGCCGTGCCGCCCAAGAAGAAGCAGGCCACAGCTCCGGACAAAATATGATTGAATAAACGTGTTCTCATTCGTTGGTCTTGTTTTTATGATATAGTTGTCGGGGAGAAATTAATTCAAATCAATGTTGATGCCCTTGGGAACTTTCACCTTAATGTTTTCAAGCTGCATCCACTGATCGCTGCGCAGGGTTATGCCAATGGCCTGGCCGGGCACGGCGGTCACGCGGAATCGGATAGCGTCAAGACGGCTCATGGCGCCCTTGACCTGCTCGGTCATCTTTATCAGGAGGGTCTGTCTGGTTGAGGTCTTGCCGTCGGCGCTGGCTGCAATGCCGCCTTCTACTTCGACCTTGATATCTGAAAGCGGCTGCTTGTTGATGTCGAGCGGCGTCACGTTTTCGGCTTTCACTTCAAGTTCAAGCGGAATGGTATTGACGGCATCAAACTCTACGGCTGCCTCCTCAAAGTCAAGGTCTTTCAGGTCGGAATTGAGATCGTCGGCCGAATCGGTATAAACAATGTTCAGCCCTTCTTCAAACGAAAGAGGAATGTCAATATTATAGTTGCCCGACACCTCATAGTCATGTCCCAAACGAATGGAATAATACTTGTCGTAGCTGACGGCAGGCTGCATTTCCACTTCTACCACGTCGGGGATTTTGGCAATCAGGTTGTTGATGTTGGCAACTGCAATGTTCTGCGAACCGGCAGGGCCTCCCGTGCCCAAACGGGAAAGGGCAATCAGGTTGCTGCCCGGCTGCAGGAGAATGGGGTCTGTGCTGCCGGCACCGAACTTGACTTCGGAGCCGCTGATAAGGGTTCCGTCTTCTTTTTTGCCCAGCATCTTTCCGGTAAGGTCAACCGGTGCGTTGAGCGGATTGACTGCGCTGAACAGGATAACGGGATTGCTGACTGACAGACTGGTTTCATCGTCGTTCAGGAAGTCGGGCAGGTTGCTGATTTCCACCGAAGTCTTGGTTGCGTCAATTTCGGGCTGAATTATACCCGTAGCCTCATCAACCGACATGTCGGCCAGCAATACGGTTGGCACAATCTGCAGTTTCACGCCGCTGCCTATCTGTCCGCCAGAGGGGAGCTGCAAGTTGGTTTCACCGGTAATGACCACCTTCTCGTTCAGGTGTATTTCGTTGTTGACCACGGGCAGTCCGTCGTCAAAGTGATAACCGGTCAGCTGCAAGGTGCGCACGTAAGGCACATTCAGCTGCAACTCGCTGCAAGGTATCTGAATTTCATTGTTGGCATTAACGGCCGGGTCATTAAACACCAGGAACGAGGGGAACTTTACTTTCAGATTTCCGGAAATGGTGCTGAAGTTCAAATTACCCTCCAGTTTGATATTCAATGTCAGCGCCGTGGGAGCGGCTGCCTTAAGAGAGCCCAACTCCTTGAGGGCGTCGTCGATATCAGCGGCATCGGCCTTCACGTCGCCCGTCTGGCTGATCTGGGTCGTAATCATGCCCGAAGGGCTGACCACGCTGCTTTCATCAGCCGCCGTAATGGGGTCAATATGGGTAGTCGATCCGTCAACGGTAGCCATCCTGACATTGGCCGACGCTCTGTCGATTTCGCCATCCTTAATCAGATGATATTCTCCGGCTACACCGTTTCCGTCGGCGTCAGGTACAATCTGCAAATCGTCACCTTCGTCAATTTCAATGATGTCATCGAGAAAAATGGTATCCGTCTTTCCTACCGGAAAGGCCAGATAACCGGTGTTGATAGACCAGTCAAAATCCTTGTCAAAGTCGAAACTGCTGTCTACGCAAGAGGTGGTCATGCTTCCCAAAAGCAGGGATGACAACAATACGACTGAGCCCCGCAGGGATTTTTTCTTTTCAAAAAAATTCATCATTCGTAATCGGTTAAAACATTAGTAAATCTATACTCATCAAAAGAATAAATACGACTTTCTGAACGGCCCGTGTTCGGGCAGCTCCTCAACGGAAAGGCCATCAACACTCCGGATGGACCTGATTGATTATAAAGGACGGAATCTTCATCGCAGAACAAGGGGTAAGTAAATTATGACATGCCGCCAACTACTGAATGAACGGCGCTTAAAGGTTTGTAATGTGAATGTTTGGTCTCGAAAAGACGAATTGTCCTTAAAACGTTGTTTACTTATGGGGCAAAGATAAAAATATTTTTTTACATAAGGCGGCAAAACTGGCCATTATTTCACATGCCATATAACATATGTTAGATTTGATAAACAAAAAGACTGTGAAATCCGGCCGGTGTTAAAATTTTTATTACCGAAACGGCCTGACCTCTACGAAAGGCCTGCCAGAGCGGACAAGGGAACAAGACGGCCGCAGACGGCTTAAAGGACGAACAAGGCGGCTCGTAGAAAAAACTAACCGGCAGGCTGTTTATTTTAGCCGGGACTTTTTTCCGCCACGCGCCGGGACGCGCCCACTTCCTGCGATACTGCCGGAGATAAACAAGATTCCCGCCACACAAACACCGGTGTTTGTGTGGCGGGAATTCAGATGGGGCGGCAAAAATATGCCGGTAAAATTTCCTTGAAAACAGGGCGGCAAAGGACAGCCCCTGCCCGTCCGGCCGCCATCAGTGGCGCTGCCGGCGCACGCTGTAAGTAGCTCCCGAAGATTTGGGTTTGCTGGACTTGGTCGACGTGCTGCGCTGCCGCTTCTGCGAGGCTGCTGCCGGCTGCGATGACGTGGATGCGCGGCGGCCGCTCTGCACCTTGCGGCGCGAGGTCTGCTTGCTGCTCTTTTCCTTGACGGCCAGGGTATCAACCACGACTGGCACGCTGTCGCCGCGCCACAGCTCACGCTGGAAGTCGGCCAGTTCCTTCTCGATGCGGCTGCGCTCCTTGCGCAGGGCGGTGTCGGTGGTACAGTAGTTCTGCAGCACGCGGTCCTGCAGGTTGGTGGTTTTGTAGATGTCGCCCTTGTAGAGGTTCATCGTAAAGTAATCGTCGGCCGAGAGCGTGGCGGCATTGTTCAGGTTGCTGCCCATGAGCATGAGCTTGGCCAGATAGGGCGCCACGTCGTCGTATTTCACCCAGAACATCGGATAGCGCGTGTCGAGGTCGCCGCCGAAGTCGTCATTTCCACGCGTCAGCACCGGACAGAGCGCCACCACGCGGGTATGGAACGAGGAAGTGTGCTGGTCGTAGTAGCTGCTCTCCTTGATATAAAAGGTCTTCACCTCTTCCGAAGGGATATCGGCATCGTTCACACGCACGCGGTCGCCGCTTTTTTCATAGAAGATATGATAGCGGTCCATGAGCTCATTGCCCGTCACGACATTCTTGTCCGAAAAGTCCTCGTTGCCGTCCAATTTGTAGTCGTAAGCCTTGATTTGCTTGCGCAGCACCATTTTGAAGAGGGCCGTAAAGAGGTTCATGCGGTCGCCCTGCGGCACGGTGGGATAGTAGAGCGTGGCGTTCTCGTCGCGCGTCAGGTCAATCGTGCGGTAGATGTCGCGGCGCCAGGCGGCGTCATCGGGCATGGGCTGAGCCGTCGGAAAGTCGCGGTATTGCGCAGCTGAAGTCTGCTGCGTCTGCTCCTTTTGCTGCTGGGCGGCCGCACGGCGGGCAGGCGGCTGCGCCACGGCGGCTACGGCAGTAAAACAAAAGAGACCGAATATAAAGCTTTTCATGCGCATGATGATAAGTGATTTTTCTGAAATTCTGGAAGTTTTAGTTCACGATAACCGGCAAGGCCTGCGGCAGCGTACGCGTAATGCCGTCGGGGCCAACAGCCTTGACGTTGGAGATGTAGAAGCGCTGCCCGCGGCGCAACGAGCGCATCAGGTTGCGCTGGTTTTCGCTGAACGACGAGCCGCTGACCGTTTCGGGACGGGCATTGCCCATGTTGTCGAAGAAAGTGGTCTCAAAGCTCAGCACGCGGAACGGAATGTTGAGCAAACCGTCGTCAATGGCAGCCCCGATGCCGGGCGCACCCAGCACACTGGCCTTCGAGAGGCGGCCGCCGGCAAAGTGGTCGTCGCCAATCTGGATGTAGGCCGTGGGGTCGGGCAACTTGCGCACCTTAAAGGTAAATTCGCCCATCTGCTGCACCTTGCCGTTAACCTCGCCGCTCACGCTGAACACCACGGGCTGGCCCACGGCGGCCGGACGGGCAATGAACTTTCCGGTGCCGGCAGGCGTGAGGCTGCCACCGCGCATACTGACATGAATTTTATTGTTCGGTATGCCCGAGGCCGACACGGTAATGGGGTTGTTGTAGCCGGCATAAAGCACGTTCATCAGGTCGGCCGCCACGGCTGCTCCGCTGGGCGGCGCAATGACGTTATACTTCTGCCGGAACGGACGGCGAATCATCTCACCTGCCGCATTGGGCATCTGGACGTAGCCCGAGAAGCTGTATTCGCCCGGGCCGCCCACGGAAAAGTTATAGGTACCGTTGGCCGAAATGCGGCGGCCGTTGACATAGATTTCCGGGCGGCGCGTCGTATCGACCGCTGCCATAATGATACGCGAGCGGAACTGCTGGCCGGGATAAAGGGTGGTGGCCTCCGGAATGACGTAGGCGTCGAGCGAATTGACGCGCACATCCTTGAGGTCGATGTTCGAAAGAAGGCTGTGGAGCACCTGTCCCTCGGCCAGACGCACGTCGTTCTGCAGTTTGGTCAACATCATGATGGCAGCTACGGCCGGCATGTTGCCAAAGGTGTATTCCTCCCATTTGCGGTTGAGCGGAATGCCCGGACTGCGCGGCACCGTGGTTGAGAGGTTGGCCTCTACCGTAGCGCGGTCGCGCGGATTGATGAGCATCCGGCACACGCGGGTGCGGAAGGAGTTGATGGCGTTATAGAGCTTATGGCCCTGGCCGCGCACAGGTGCCAGCATGACGTGGCTGGCGGCATCCTCGTTGGCCTTGTTCACCAGATGCTGCAAGTCGGCATCCGGCCCGTCGGCCTCACGGGCAATGGCCAGTTTAAGCTGCTGGGCGTAGTTGTAGAGCGAGTCCGACATTTTCTTGACCTCTACGGCCTTGTTGTACCAAACCTGCACCTTGGCCGGATTGTCCTTGGCCTGCGCCGCAAAGTCGCGGTAGATGTTGCTGTTCTCGTGCATGGCATTGGCCATGGTACGGTTCAGGCTGTCCTCAACCACGGTAAATCCGTTGAGCACATCCTTCGAGACGTTCAGCGCCAACATCGCCATCAACAAGACGTACATCAGGTTGATCATCTTCTGGCGGGGCGATACAGGTCTTTTCTTTATTACAGACATTTCTTCAGTTTGCGAATAATTTGTTTTCAGCCGGTTCTGGCCGGTTCCCAACGTTTATTGCTCGGCAGCGCTGGCCGCATTTTTCATGTTCACCGTCAGCGCCTTGATCATGCGGCTGTACACGCCGTTGAGCTCCTCTATCTGGGCAGCCAGGCGGCGGGTCTGCTCGTTGATGTCGTCAATGGTGCCCACCTGCGAGCTGATGCCCTTGAGCTGCAGCTCGTAAATTTTGTTGATGCCGGTCAAGGTGCGGCCCAGGTTTTCCATTTCTTCGCTGTCGCGCATCAGACGGGTGCTCTGCTCGTCTACCCTTTCGAGCGTCTCTGTCAAGTTTTTCAGACGTTCGATATAAGTTTGCGTAGCGGCTTCCATATCCGGCGAAAGCACGGCCTGCGCGCGGCGCAGCAGCTCGTCGTTGGCCAAACGGATAATGCCGGCCAACTGCTGGGCGTCGACATCGGGCGCCACCTTGCGTGCCGTGGCGCGGGCAGCAGCCATGGGTGCGTCGGCATCGGACTCCGGTTCAGCTGCAGCAGCCGGCGCAGCGGTCGGGTGCGACGCTGTGGCAACCGGCTCGGACACAACCGACGGTCCGCCAAAGTTAATATACGTACCTCCGCCTGCAGCAGGAGCCGACTGAACGGGCTGTCCGCCTGCGGGAGCGCTAACCGACGGAGCGGCCGACGAAGCGGCTGTCGCCTCCCCGGTATTTTCCTCTTCATCGTCGGTCAAGCCCAAACGGGCGGCAATCTCCTCGTCCGTCTCATAATAGCGGGGCAATTCCTTACCGTCTTCCGTCTTGTCGAACGGGCGGTCGAAGGCCGAAAGGAAGAATACCACAACCTCCGTACCCATACCGATAAACAGCATCAGGTCGCCTCCGGGCAGATAAGTAAGCTTGAAGAGGGCACCCAAAATTACGATTGACGCACCCCAGGAGTAAGCATAATTCAGAAAGGTTTGTCCCGGCACACTGTCCATCCAGTGCTGCAGCCGGACTACTAATTTTATTTTAGGCATGATGCAGTGTTTTTATCAGGGTTATTTATTGGGTGTGGCAGCCAGCGAACGTACACAGCGGAAACCGATGTACGAGCGGGGCTGGTTCTGGAATTCATAGGTTCGCCAGGCGGAACGGATAAAGGAGATGGGGTCCTTCCACGAACCGCCGCGCACGCTTTTACGCTTGAGCATGTAGGGGTCTTCCTTGGCCGCGTTGTACGTCAGTTCGGGGTTGAGGTCGTTCATCATGCTCACGCCGGCCTCGGTATAGACCGTACTGGTCCACTCGGCCACGTTGCCGGCCATGTCGTAAAGACCGTTGGAGTTGACTCCGTACATCCCCACACGCGAGGTGATGAGGTTGCCGTCGTCCGTGTAGTTACCCTTGTCGGGCTTGAAGTTGGCATAGAAGCATCCCTTCTCGTTCTTTTTCTGGTCGCCCTCGGCCGGTTGCCACGGGAAGGGGTTGCCCTCCTTGCCGCGTGCGGCATACTCCCACTCAATTTCCGTAGGCAGACGGTAGCGCTGCACCTGACGGGCCGCCGGTCCGAGTCCGCGCAGCAGGTAGTCGGTACGCCACTGACAGAAAGCCTCGGCCTGCTCCCACGTAACGCCCACCACGGGATAGTCATTGTAGTTGGCACTCGAGAAGTAGAGCTTCATGTACGTCTCGTTGTTGGCGTTCGGAAAGTCGTTGACCCAACACGTCGTGTCGGGATACACATTAACTATATAAGTGTTCAGGAAATCATAGAGGCTGGAAAGCGGGCGCGTAATGGTCTGGCGCACGATGGCTCCGTTCTCGTCAATATAGGCCGTATCCTTCGAAATCATCACCACCTCGTCGGCATTGGTGGGGCGGTCGGTGTTCAGGCTGCGCTCGGCCGGATTGAGGCGGTACTTGCGCAGAGCGGCCTTTTCGTAGTCGAACACCTCGTAGCGGTAGTTCATCTGACTGGCATCGAGCATGATGGTACCGTCAATCGGGTGGCGGCGGTACACGCTCTGGATGGCGCGCTCGGCATTCTCGTCGGGATTTTTCCAGGGAATGGCCTTCGACCAGTTCAGATAGGGCGTCACGGGATTACCGTCGCGGTCTTCCGTAATTTTGTACGTATCGTCACCACCATAGGCAGGGTCGGCCAGACGCTCGCGGATGATGGAGTCACGCACCCAATATACAAACTGGCGGTACATGGAGTTGGTCACTTCGTGCTGGTCCATCCAGAACCCGTCCACCGAAATTTCCTTCTGCGGTGTCACGGTGCCCCAGAGGGTGTCCTGCTTGTCGAGGCCCACACGGAGGAAGCCGCGCTTCACCTGTACCATGCCATAAGGAGTAGGCTCAATAAAGGCCGTTCCGCGCTGGCCCGTCACTTCGCCGCCGTTCTGCATGGCGGTGTTGGTGCTCAGGCAAGAGCAAAATACGAAACACAGTCCCAGACTGAGCCACAGATTCGTTATTTTTTTCATACTCATAAGAATCGTACACTTTGATGTTTATTCTTCCCTTTCTTTCCCAAGTCAATCTCCATACGGTAGCTGACACACAATTCGTGGTTGCCGCTGCTCATGCCTATGCCGGCCACGTTGGCCTCGTAAGCATAACTGAGTTTGACCCCGTGGAGCGTACCGCCCACCTGCAACATCACGGCGCGGTTGGGCGTATAGCCGGCCGCACAGGTCAGCTGCAGTTTCTGATGCGTATAAACCACGCGGGCCGTCAAGTCGGCCCTGAAGTCAACGCCCTGATAACGGAGCATGACCGAAGGAACTATCTTTAGAAACGGACTTTTGGTCTTAATATTGTATCCGGCGGTAAAATTATACAGCGCCGGCACCTCTACCTGCCACTGCTCGCCCACATTGACGGTAGGCATCGTCACGTGCTGCATGGCCACGCCGGCATACCACGGCCCGTGGGCATACCACAGGCCCACCGAGGCGTCGAAGCGCGCACCGTCGACCTCGCTGGTCGGAATGGCCGGGTCGCCGCTCTCACCCACGTCGGCCTTGCCGCCGTCGATACCTTCGGCCAGCATGTCGGCCTCGGCTCCCACACTCAACTGGCCGCCCCACAACTTGAAGTGATAGGCATACTGCAGCGAGAATCGCTTGTGCGAAAAGAGTCCGATTTCGTCATTCTGGAACACGGCACCCAAGCCATGGCGCGTACGCCCCAGCTGCAGGGCAATGTCGGCCCCGGCATACATCGTGCTGCCGGCGTCCTCAAACCCCGTGGCGTGGGCCTGATAAGCCATGTTCAGGCTCAGCTGCGGCGAGCGGCCCACAGCGGCCGGATTATACTGCGGCTCCAGCTCCCAATAGTGGGCAAAGGCCGGGTCATACTGCGCCGCGGCCGGCCACACGCACAGCAGCCATGCCGCCACGGTCATCAAAAGCCGCCACGCCATTGACCGCAAACATCGGGCGGTTGCCGGAGATATACACTTGCAAAATGTCATCAGTCAGTGTCTCAAAAAAACATGGGAAACATGCGTGCAGAAGCCAACGATTTCGTCACGTCCCACAGGAGAAGAAACGACATGTCACCGTTTTTTATTGTACCGCCCGCCGTCAAATTACATAAAAAAACAGGACCCGGCCACTGCGGCTCAAAAAAAGGTTTACTCATAAGAATCTTTGACTCCTGCAAGATAACCTGCGGCATATGCAGCATGAGGACTTTTATGTCTCACTGTTCCTGCTTGACTTTCAGGCAATGAATCTAAATCTAAATCTAATTGCTCTTTACGCTTTAAACCATCTTCATAACCTCTTTCGTAAGCACATCCCGCGCACCGATGTCTTCCTTCTCCTCCTTGATCAACAGGCAAATCATTATATTGCGAATAATAACGATGTTCTTTTTTACAAATCATAAACCTACACTATTTATAAAGAAATTCCACTTAACACAAAGTTAATAATAAAAGTTCTTGTGTACTATCATTCTGAAATTTATTTATCTAAAATGGTAAATCCTGTCCATATTCTACAAAAGGTTCATTGAGAATTTGACTTTTACCATCTTCAAACAGCTTGGCTTGTTTTTGAAGTTTCTCTAAATACAAAATACGTTTTGAAGTGTCATTTATTTCCTCCCGCCGAGCTTTTCCTATCTCTAAAAATTCCTCATTTTGATCTATGCCAAGAAATCGACGCCCCAATAAGTTTGCAGCAATACCTGTTGTACTACTACCGGTGAATGGATCTAAAACCCATGCTCCAAGGAGTGTTGATGCTTGAATTATACGCGAAAGGACACATAATGGTTTTTGAGTGGGATGCTTCCCACAAGATTTTTCCCATTGAGCTATTGCTGGTAATCGCCAAACATCACGCATCTGAGTACCACCATTAATTTTTTTCATAAGCTGATAATTAAAGATATGAGGTACTTTATGTTCCTTACGAGCCCAAAGAATATATTCTGCAGAATAAGTAAAAAACTTACAGGATAAATTTGGAGGGGGATTTGTTTTCTCCCACGTAATACAATTCAATATCTTGAAACCCAATTCTGTTAAACATCGAGCTACCGAAAAAATATTATGATAAGTACCACTTACCCAAATAGTTCCGTTACTTTTCAGCTTATTTCTACAAGCTGTAATCCAAGATTTGTCAAATAAATAATCTTCTTCATATCCATTAGACTTATCCCAATCTCCTTTATTGACGGACACCATTTTGCCACTATAAACACTTATTCCTCCATTTGACAAATGATATGGAGGATCTGCGAAAATCATATCAAACTTAAAATCAAACGAATTCAGAAGTTCGACACAATCTCCTTTCAGAAGAGTAAAATCTCTATTCTCTGACTTATAATAAGCTATCGGCATTTAAATAAGCACTTTTGAGATTATTCCACCTTCAAGATCTGCTATATTGTAGAGATGTTCCAATACATCAAACGTTTCTTTCAGATTATTTTTTGCACTACGCCAACCACATCCATCGGTAAACCATACAAATTTGAAATACCCCAAATCTTTGGTTTCCATGGTAATAGTTTTGTAACTACGTGCCGTTTCATTCAATTTTGAACCACTACTAGTATAAAAGTTAGTTTCTATTCCATAAATGGTGTTCTCTCCTTTTACAACAAAATCAAATCTTTTCTCTGCGCCACCATTATTGGAAATTGAAGACAGATCTATTCCCCATTTGGTCTCTATTTCATGGATGTACATTTCTTTGAAATAATCAACGCCCTTCACAAGCCCAGCTTTACAAAGAAAACTCTCTACAAGATTCTCCATAAGATGACCACCACGATTCTTGCGTCCATTGGAGTCAAGCCCCGTTTCTATACCAGTCACGTAATCTACAAGATTGTTGACAATGTGATTCTCCATCAAATCAAAAAGACCGGTCTTCCGCATGAATTTGACATAATCTTCATTCGTGCAATTAGGTTTGTCAAAATGAAAATCAATCTGCCCTTCTTCATCCATAGCCATAATATCAAGTTCACGCTTGGCCAAAAGAATAGGAATACAACTTAATGTTTCTGGATATTGCACCAAGATATTTTTAAAATCATTTTCAATATTTTTCGAACCAATAAGAGAGTTTAAAATATTGAGTGGAATTTTTATGGCATCTACATTATTGAATACCTTATTGAAATCAATATAGTATTTGTAATCAGCTATAGAAGGTCTAAAACCTGCAAACCAAGCATCGAAATCCCTCATATCAATAAGCATTAGCAATATTTGAAATCATTATTTCAGAAACAGCCCCTCGTCCACTACCTCTTGCATTTATCATCCTCGTAGCAGAAACTCGTTTAATGGAAAACATTCTATAAAGATGGTCAAAAAAATTATCTCTATTATCCACATTCTTTGGATCTGAATTACTTGCAACAAACAAGGCTTTGTGTTTTGCAATCTGCTCACAAAAATCACGAAGTCGCATCTGCTCCATATCATCAAAACCATCTTTTGCATAAGAGGTAAATGCAGAAGTATCTGTTAAGGGACGATATGGCGGATCGAGATAATACAAAACATTATTATCTGCATATCTACCAGTTTGTGCAAAATCCCCGCAAAGAATTTCAACCCGTTGTAGAATAACTGAATCAGCTCTTAATGTTTCAGCATCACAAATTTTAGGATTCACATATCTCCCATGTGGGACATTGAACTTTCCTTTAGAATTTACACGATACAAGCCATTAAAACAGGTCCGATTTAGAAAGATAAACAATGCTGCCGTTTCAATATCTGAATTATATTCCTCATTAAATCGCTTACGTTGAAATAAAAAATAGTCTTTCCTTGCAATATCATCAAGTGAAAAATACTCAGTCTGAATTCGTGTCAATTCAAGAATCAGTTCTTCAACATTCGATTTTATTACGCGATATGTACAAATTAACTCTGCATTTATATCATTGATTATGGCTTTTGTTATGTTTGGATACTCTTGCAGAATCCAGAACAAAACAGCACCTCCACCAATAAAAGGTTCAACATAAATCATTTCATCCCTCTGTAATAAATCACGAGGTAAAGTTTTTTTTATATTGTCAAGAAGTTGGGTTTTGCCTCCAACCCATTTAACAAAAGGTTTTGCTGGATATATATCTAATCGTTTCATATAATTCTGCACATCATTATGCAAAAATAATTATAACGGCCCACTTTCCCAATAAAATAAAACAATAAAACTGATGTCTTCTTAAATTTTCCTTTTTATCAAATCTACAATATAAAAGTCAGCGCAACAAATAAATTATTTGTCACGCTGACTTTTAATCGTTTAATCTTCTTACAAGTTTTAGTATTCGTCCTCGTTGAAGAGTCGCTTTTAATAAAAATATATTTGATAATAAGTACTTTACATGATTCATACATAAAATAGACAAATTTATTTTGCTTCATTTCACGCTAAAATACGGATAATCAGCGATTTTTTGACCATACAAGCATTACTTTTCAGCTATTTCAAGAACAAAGATAGGGTAAAAGTTGTATTTTTGCATACACAGAAAGATATTAAATGAAATGAGTAACGAAATTAACATAAAGGATTCCATTTGGAGCAAATATCAGCATATCGTAGAAGCGAACAAAGCCAAAAGAAAGATTTGTGGCACTTGGAGCGAAAATGAGCCTCAAGAATTAATTTTAGACGAAACTTGTATAAATGACCCCAAGCTACCGTGGGATGAGTACCATTTATTAAGCCAACAATGGGTATCTGACTTATTCGGCAATGATTGGACTATTATCAGCACATTACTAATAGTTAAAGAAAATGATATCGTCATCGTTGGTGATTCGCTTTATTACAGGGAACGTGCTATACGAAATTGCCTAAATGTCCTTCAATGCTTGGCCAAGACTGAAATAGTAAATGAACTCCGACCGCTACCACAAATGATAAAGGAAAGTAGTAAGCCCATCTATACCAATAAAGACTTGATGAATATCTTGAATGTGAAGGAAAGCACTCTTAGAAGCTATCGGGATAATGGATTACTTGGATATACAAAACAAGGAGATAAAATTTGGTATACAGAAGATGATTTGATGAACTTCATCAACAATCCCAAAAGCAGACGTGAAGCCTTTGCATAGCAGGTATCCTCGCTTTCACACATAAAATGTTCTTATTGAACTATTATGAAGTATCCGTTACCTGGGCCGTCTTAAAAAATTTCTATAGAATTTTATATGTGTAGGGGATGAAGCATAAGTTGTCCATCCTTATCTATATAAAAATCATAATCCCCGTTTCCAATCTTTTTGAGTATGGTAGTAGCATCCTCATCGCCTTCCTGAACTAATCCATTTAGTTGCAGCACATAATCGGCAATGAGGTCTTTGAGTAACCTGTTTTGTTCCATAAGTCTTTCCATACATTCTTTGCCATAGTAGTCAACCGATATGTCGGGGTGCAATCCATATTTCCGATACACATCCGTCATTACCTGTTTAACGACTTCTTCCGTACACTTTTCGTTCTGTTTCACATCCAATACAACAATGGCATCATGGATCGAAATAACCTTGAATTTCTTGGCATACAAGCCGACTAAGATTTTACCGAATAAATCACTCTCAATCTTCATCATATCATTTGCGAGCTTTGTACGGTTTTCTCTCTTGGAATCAAGCACAACTGTATAGACATTAGGAAATTCCTTTGCAAATATCTTGGCGTATTCCTTGCCTCTTGCTGTCAGTTTCTTACTATAAAAGACCTCTCTAAACATCAAGACCTTAATATCAGAGCGAAGCAAATTCTTCTCATCCACCATTTCTTTTGGTATGGTAACGTCCCAAAACAAGCCCATTGAAGTAAGATATATGTAGTATAACACATCTGTTGGGATTGATTTTATACTTTCTTCCTCTATATTATTTGTTATCAATGTTTTGCGAAGAAATCGCCTAACATTATGAGATTCTACATTGGACGTATATATTTTCTCGTATATTGGGTAAATCCTATCCATCAAAGAGGTGGGAATATTATAGTATGACATTAGGATTGAGTTAAACAACAGAGGATGAGAGTTATGTACGTCTAACGTATATTTGATATTTGTAAAAGGCTTAAGTAATCTTGGTGTAGACGTAGCTATGGAGTATATTCTCTTATTATCATCTATGGAAGTTATACGAAAATCACCATCCAAATATCTATCTATCACCCTAACATAGTATTCGTTGGATTTATCTGTTGGAAATATGTGTGAAGTGACAAATGAAACAGCTTCATCTACATATTGAAGTTTAAGATATTTGAGGCTGTCATTATAGCGAGAATATAAGTAATCATTTTCAAGCCTTTGTTTGTTGTCTTGTTCTTCTTTGGTTTGATATGGCAATAGGCATTTGTTAAGTTTGTCATCATAGTCTGATAGATATGAAGAAGGACGCAAGGTGTATGTAAATCTTACGTTTGGCGCAAAATAATAACCGTATGTCTTTTCGTCCAAAGAATAATAACCATCAGAATGCAATATACCCATCTTAAAAAGATTATCTAACATCTTCCTGTAATCTTTTCCAAAGACATTTTGAAGTATCGCAGAATGTAAATACGCCATGCCATTATCATTATTGAGGACACGCTTAATTATGGTGTGAATAAGGAATTCGTATTTCTTGGCCAAAAGTTTTTCACGCTTTACAACGGTTTTCTTTTCCTCTTTTACCTCATCACATTCAGACATTGGAGCATTAGGCAACTGTATCTTCGGCATAATTTTAGGAGCGGATTTACTATACAGTCCGTATGTTTTTTCTGCCTTGACATAGTTGCTGACTATATCATCTATGGAATAATCCTTTAAGCCCCATATTTTCTTTGTGTAGAGAGATGTTTTCATTTCAGCGTGATATTTATAAGTAAATATAAGGATAGTTCAATATAGTTCAATAGATATGGCAAAAAGATTTAGCAGGAAAGTGTCTGACGCTACAAGATTCAAAATGCGTTTGGCGAAGCAAGGTAGAAAGAATCCAATGTTCGGTAAAAAGCACACCGATGAGACAAAAGAAAAGATAAGCAAGGCGTTAACTGAATATTGGCACAAAATTTTACCCTTAAATTGATATTTTAAGGTGTAAGTGCCGATATTTCCAACCTCCGAACAAATAAATATCATATAATCAATTAGTTATGTAAAACAAATGTGACTTTTCAATACTTCAAGACATACACATAATTAACCGTTGCTCGTTCATCAATCATTTATTTTTTGAAAACGAAAAAATATGAATGGAATTTGCGTGCATGACGTTGCTCACCTATTTTTGCGGATAAAATCTTGTGCTTTGACACAAGAATAAATGTATCTTCCAATACAAAGCCTGTTGCAGCAGCTTTATCTTGCACAAAGTTACTAACCCAATATTGCTTTGTCCCATAAACAAAATCCATCGTTTTCATTATGAGATAACCTCCTTTTTGCAACTTGCAGTATGCCAAATTCAGCATCTCAACATTGGTTTTGTATAACTCATCCACAGAATAAAAGCAATTAAATCTCCTTGCGATCATTGACGTTTGCGCATCTTTCTCACTGTTTTTTACGGTAAATGGCAAATCTATGATAATTGAATATAATGCACCATTTTCAATGGCATAAGCCTGTTCCAAAGGCAAAACATCTTCAAATTGTGGATATTTATCATATTTCATTGTAGGTTGAGGGATATTGCGATAAAACACACCTATACTATAAGTCATATCACAATCAAAGCAACTTCTACCTACATACAGTCGCAAAATATTAAATAAGATTTCATCTTGGCTGTCCGACACAGATTTTATAATAACGTTCCATTTAGACGTATCAAATGTTGATATTTTGATTTTATCATTAGTTGATACGCTGACATCTTGAAATAGGTATTTTCTAATGGTATTAACCGAATAGCCTAATTGTGCCGATAATTGCCGTAATGAAATATTGGGGCTTGTCTTAACGACTTCATCAATCCTTCTCTTTATAATAATGGCATTATCCAATTTCCTATCTATGCCATTTGTCCGAATGTATGAGCGTATAGCAGCAACGGTAACATTATTGTTTACTGCATTTTCCTGTACTGACAAAATGGGATTATAATTTATCTTGCTTTTATACGGCATAGTATCACATTTTCTTTTCTTTGGTTATCAAGAAACCTTGCCTTATGGTACATTTATCAGTTGTTATTGTACCTAATTTGGCTAAGTTGTTCTTTGTTTTATAATAACTTACGCCTAAATCACTCTCCGAAAAATCATCAAATAACCTTGATATGCTACCGTAATACAAATGCCTGCCTCCAATTTCAAGATGCACGACTTTTCTTTCCTGTTTCTTCTTTTCTTCCATAGATTCTGTGATATTTGCGAACAAAGATAAACTTTTTCGTTCAAATATTGCATATTTGCCCACGCTTTAGTTTTCTTTAGCAGTTAATATTTTGCTATCATTTAATATATGCCTATCTTTGCAGTAGATAAAGTAATCAAAACATTCACAATCAAATAGATACAGTTATGATACAAGCAATCGTAATTAAAAGCGCAACATCAGTAAGGGCAACCGTTATCGCCAACCGTACAAAGTCTGATGAAATGGGAGTAATGAAAGCCCTGATGATAGAGAATTTGAAAACAAAACTTCAAAACGGCATTGCCCACTTCACTTTCATCAAGAAGAACGGAGAACTAAGGGAATGTTGGGGAACAACGCAACCCAACCTTGCAAAGGCCAAGACAAAAGGCAATGGAGAAAGCAGGGAGAACTATTGTACAACTGCCTTTTATGATGTGGAGAAAGGTGCTTGGCGAAGTTTCAGATGGGAATCGTTGGTTGAAGTATTCTAATTTAATTTGCAAAGGGTGTCAGCTAATGGCATCCTTTTTATTTTGTTGACTGTCAAGCAATAAACTATCCAACTTTAGCATACTTTAGATCGAATAATTTGGCTATTATTTAATATATGCCTATCTTTGTAGTGTAAATAAAAAAACAGAAGTAATAACAATAAAAACTTAAAGATATGGCAACGACAGAGACAATCAATAAGGCGTTAGAGGTTCTGAAAAATCACGATTGGTGGTGGATGATGGCAGATTACACGCATCCTGCCATTGACAATGCAAGAGGTTCAATGCGCTATTTCGTGGAGTTGGTAGCCACTATCAAAGATACTGTTGTTAGAAATGCAATGCGTGAACTTTGGAAGGCAACATACGAAAATGTACACAAGAATATGTGGAGCAAGGATGAAGAGGCTAACAAAGCGTATGAAGCTAAGAAAGCAGAGTTGATGGCAATCATACTTCCTACAAATCTTCAAATAGCAGCATAATATGGATATGGCACAATACATAATGAGCATACTCAAAACAAAGTTGATGGTGGTTTGGTCTTGGGGATTCAATTCCCCAATGGCTATCCCCAACGGATTACGCTTCAAAGTGCAGGGCTTTAAATTTCGTGGCGTTGTTGAGGTTGCCTATAATGAAGGCAAAGATTTGTTTGAGGTGTCATTTATCAAACGTGGCAAGGTTGTTGAAGTGATTACGGACGTGTATTTGGATATGTTGGTTGACGTGATAGACAACAAGGTTGAAAAGACTGCCGATTATAAAGAAAGGGTTGAACAAACATATTCACTTTCTCCACAATTTTGAATGTGCGTTGAAAATAAGCAACTTACACACGACAAGACAATAAAGATATTCAGAAACAGGAAATAATAAGCAAATTTGAATATATGAAACAAGCAATTCACAAATATCAGACAAGTGATTATTTAGAATGGGACACGGCTATGAGTCTTATCCGTAAATTGTTTAAAGATAGAAATTACCGTATGTCGCTCCTTATAGGTTGTGGTTGTTTCTTTGGATTGCGTATCAGTGACATTCTAACCCTATCTTGGTCTATGTTATTGGATGATGACAAATTCACTCTCAATGAGAAAAAGACAAACAAGCGCAGAACTGTAAAGATAAATTCGGATTTTCAACGTCATATAAAGCACTGTCATGATGCTCTACATATCACAAATGATGATGAGAAATGCTTTTTGAGTAAAAAGAAAATGGTATATAGTACACAGAGAATCAATATATTATTTAAGGAAATCAAGAAAAAGTACAATCTCAAAATCGAGCATTTTTCAACTCATAGTATGCGCAAAACATTTGGTAGAAAAGTGTATGAAAGCAGCGGCGAGAATGCTAATATGGCTCTAATAAAACTTTCAGAGATATTCAATCATAGTAATATCTCTATCACGAAAATTTATCTCGGAATTCGAGAAAAAGAATTGTTAGAGACGTATGATTTGCTTGATTTTTAGCCGTTAGCACATTTATTTTGAATGATTTGAGCGTTCTTCTCTGAAAATTAGCTATCTTTGTGACGTACTTAGCGCAAAGCAAGTACGGACATATTGAAAGAAAGCGCATTTTCGCTTTATCTCGTTGATGTGAAACTTGGACACTTTCACAAAGATTGTTAGTCGAGATATTGTGAGAAGGACGCTCTCTTGGGTTGTATTCGTACATCACGAAATACATCCAAGTGGGGCTGTTCATTCTCCTTATTCTACTAACAAGGGAGTCCAAGCCCTCACATCAATGAATGAGGCAGAGTGACGGCCTCGCTTTTCTTCTTATGCCTCAAAGTCTAAATAATAAAAGAAATTCGCATCGCAGGGCCATAGATGCAGTGGTAATTTATTGTAAATATGGCAGAAAGAAGATGTGAGGAATGTGGCTCAATCATTCCAAATGGTGCAACGGCTTGTCCTAACTGTGGATGCCCAATAGAAGATACACAAGACAATGGGCAAGCCAACAAAAACGATTGGCAAACGGAATCGGCTTTTATACACGACAACTTCAATGAAAAAGAGCCGTATTCACCTTTCAAATCTAACTCTTGGTTTTTTCGTGACCCTTGGCCAATGTATAACTATCCTGTAGGTGCGTTGGATAGAAAGCACCCGTTTATAGGGTGGCTGTTTGGCCCGTGGCATCTGACTTGTAGAGATAGTAGCAAGCAAGAAGAATATGATGCCATCAACAACATTTTCTATTTCTTCAATCTCCACTTTAAAATCATAGTATACACATTAGTTTGGCAATTCTTCAAAATATGGTGGCTAATACTTGGTGTATTACTTTATATTGGGCTTAATGGACTAATCATAAATTTGGTGATTCAAAGTAATATGGAGCAAAATACTAAAATCACAATAGCTTCCATTATAGGCTTTATCGCAAGTATAGTTTGGATTGCAGTAGCTATTTTTAATTTAATTGTTGCATTATGCTCATTATGTAAAGCCCTTCACCGTTATTGGCCTCAGATTTGGAGAGTCGTTATCCGATTCTGTAAAAGAGGTTGGAGTAAGATGTTCCCTAAAATAAGTTAAGACTATGGCACTAATAAGATGTAAAGGTTGTGGGCAGATGGTTTCAGATAGAGCCGAAAAATGCCCTAAATGTGGTTACTCTGTGCGCTTGTCAATGGAGCAACAGGAAAAAACAAAACAATCGGTAGAGCCTCACACTACAACATTGAACACTTCCAAAGAGGAAGTTACAAACGACAATCCTAAACCTCAACAAAGAGGTAGTAAGAAAGGTATTATAATTGCTATTATTGTAGTTGTGATTATCGGATGTGGAGTATTGTTTGCTTTGCTAAACAGTAATAATGGCTCAAACGACCAACAGCAAGACACAACAGCTATTACCGATACAGAATCAATCAAACAAGACGAATTACCTTCAGACTCTTTGGCCGTTGCCGTTGAAGATACACCAAATGATTTTTCAACAGAAATCACGAAAGATGGCATAGCGAATATCCGTATAGGAAAGTCATTCAGTGACTATAACACTTCTTTGATGAAACAGGAGGATATAGATAAACAATGTTTTGACTTCTCTATTGTTGATATTCAAGAAGAGTCAGAGTTTGAGGATGTTTACTACGCTATGAATATGAAGTTGTACAGAGGTCAAGAATTGCTTTGTACGTTATTTGGAGGGTATTTTGATGAAAGACCGAATACCTTGCAAGCAACAGTAAAGTCGATTACTGTTTATTCTCCGCAATTCAAACTGCCGAATGGAATACATGCAGGAATGTCAGTAAAAGAACTTATAAACGACTATGGAGCGACAATTCAGCTCAATGAAGGAGAAGGAGGTGAAAACATTGAATCTATTTCGCTTGAAATCCCTAATTGCAATGATTTTACTTTCAACGTAGAAAAGGAGACCTTACTAAATAGATATGGCGATGAATACTTTAATATGTATGATTCACAAAGTGGAACATACAAAGAAAATTTTGGAGATAATATCAAAAAAGAGGTAGCAGAATTATGCGACCTTGAAAGTATCGTAATAGGAAATAGAAATTAAATCCATAACAATAAAAAACAACCGATTATGAAAAAGTATTTGTATCAATTTATGGTGGCTTTATTTGCCATTACGTCTTTCATTCTTGTTGCTTGCAGTGACGATGATGACGAGCCAACAAACAACAATGGTAAGAATACCATTGAAATTAACGGTGTGAGCTACAACCTATCCGCTTTCAGCTTTATGGGTGATTGGAATGAAACGCTAAGGAAAGGCGATTTCACAGTTGCTGTTGACAAAGAGAGCAACGGAGTTAAAAATGTAGAGTATTACACATTCTCCTATCGCAATGCAACGTGTCCTCAAGTTGGCGATGATTTCGCAGAAATGGATTTAGCCCTTACACCTTTAAATGAAGAGGAAGATGGCTCAATCATAGATTTAGAGGATTCGTTTAAATATATCTCGGGAAAAGCCGTAATAACTAATACAAATCCAAGTGAAAGCGAGATTACTGTCAATTTTGACAATCTAAGAATGAGCAATGGTAACAGTTCCTACACATTCAAGGGAACTGCAACATTGATGTTCGAGTATTAAGCACAGAAAAACATCATTTATAAGCATCAACAGTCTTACGATTGTTGGTGCTTTTTGTTTAATACTATATTCAAAAACAATCAGAAGTGAATATTTGAATTTCGTGTAAGTTGTTGATATATTGCATTATAGGCGGCATTCAAAAATAATGTGTCATCACAAACATTCATTTTCGCTTATTATGCAAGGTTTTTGAATGTTTCTGTGTCATCTTTTGATATTATTATTCTATCGAAAGTTGATACACTAAAAGTTTGGGGGTAGATAATCATAATGCAACCTTTCAACCTCATCACGTAAAGTTGCAGGCAAGTATTTAGCATAAACTTTTTCTGTCACATCTGTTGTGCTATGACCTAGCAAACGGCTGACAACAGACATATTTACCCCATCATTCAATGCACAAACTGCAAATGAATGGCGGGCAACGTGCATTGTGAGCGAAAAGGGCAATTTCATTTGCCACCCAACAACAACCAAAGATTGGTCTATATTTTTGGTAACGGTATTACGAGCTTTATATAAAGCACTTTCATCATTTATATTCAATTCATCGGATATCAAATCAAAAACAAATTTCGTCCTTCTCCCTCGTTCTTTCCACTTCTGCAATATCTTAATGGCTGCATCCGTTAATGGTATTGTATGGCGACTTTTCGTCTTTACTAACACTTTCTTCAATTCCTTTTTCTCTAAATCAATGCTATTCCATTGCAAAGTCATTATATCAATCACACGCAGCCCACAGCAATGAAAAGAAAACAAGAACATTTCTATATATTCTTTTCGCCTTTCTTCTGAAATTGTACCGTAAATTTCAGTGAGCTGTTTTATTTGCTTCTTAGTCAAATACCTGTTATCAAATTCTTCATTATCTTCATCAATAGACGGTTTGATGACAATCCTCATATCTTGAATGGCTGCATTGACAACGTCATCTATTAGTCCTAAATCACGAGCATACTTGCACGCTTGCAACATTGGAGTCAAAGCATGATTTATTGTTGCATCTGAATTGTGTTGTATGTTTCTTCTCCATTCTATATGCTTATCCAATAGTTGAGGTGTAATTTCACTTACATAAATACCATCATCTTTATATGTACCGAGTGAGCATGAAGCAAGAAACTTGCTAAATACATTTAGAGCTGATACGCCATTCTTAAAACGACTATATCCTATTTTATTGCGAGAATATTCGGACTTCAATCTTTCTAACGCAAAATCCGCAAAGTCCTTTCCACCATCTTTTCTTGTAATTGGCTTGTCATTCAATATATCATTGATAACATCGGAAGTTATTTGATTTGGATGAGCCTCATTGTATTCGGACAATCGAGCATCCATAGAACTTAGCCGTTTTTGCAACATGGCATTCATCCTTTTGTACTCGCTTCCGAAAGAAGAGCGCAATTCACCTTTACCAGAATTTCCTTTGGGATTCCAATCATCCGCCCGACAACGTACATCAGTTGATTTACGGATAACCTTACCATTCCAACTATATTCCAAGTTTACGGTATAAAGTTTGTCTTTCGAGAAAGGAGGCAATACTTTTAACCTTAATCTGCCTGTTGGTACTTGTCGTTTCTGTCTACCCATAGTCCACCACTTTTAAGAGGATGGTACAAAGGTAGTCAAAAATAGGTAAAATAAAAAGGATCGGAGAGGCTAAAGTACTGAAAAATAGACAAATTTATTTTGTTCAAAAACAATGAAAAATAAGGGAGGTAAAATAATTGCCATCTTACCTCCCTATTGATTTTCAAGCGGTTACAAGAATTTTCGCCGCCAAATTTTGTCAATACTCGTCCTCGTTGAACAGGAAGTCCTCTTTGGTGGGATAGTCCGGCCAAACGTCTTCAATACTTTCATATATTTCGCCTTCGTCCTCCAGCTCCTGCAGGTTTTCGATTACTTCAAGCGGAGCGCCCGAACGGGTGGCATAGTCAATCAGCTCGTCCTTTGTAGCGGGCCAGGGTGCGTCTTCCAGTTTGGAAGCCAATTCCAATGTCCAATACATAGTGTTTATTCCTTATTATTAAATTAATTGTTAGAAAGGGTCTTTTTTTAACGTGCGACAAAAATACTATTTTTCTATTTATCTCGGTTACGAAACGGCAGTTTTTTTCAGCTTCAGGCTTCGCGCTGCTCAGCGGGCGGCCTGAAGCGGCATACGTTCATGCGACGGCGGCCCGACACGGGCGGCTCGGAAAACAAACAAGGTGCCGGATAAAACGGAGAAGGTGCCTTCCCCAAAAAAATTCCTGCCGCCCTGTTGGGCTGGCGGCCTAAGGGAGTGGCTGAATATTTCAGGTTTGCGTTTGTTTATCAGCCAGAAATCCGTAACTTTGTCAGCAGCGAGGGGTTGCTCCCGCCGGGCCGGCACAAGCGGAATCTGCCGCTGCGCCCACGCCGCGCGGGCCCGTGCAGCCGTATCGCCCTAATATCCGCTTATCATTACTTATGGACGAAATTTTCATTATTATCGGGCTTATTCTGCTCAACGGCATTTTTTCCATGTCCGAAGTAGCGCTCATTTCAGCCCGCAAGTCGCGTCTGGCTGCCGACCAGGAAAAAGGCAGCAAAGGTGCCCGCATCGCCCTGAACCTGGCCAACGACCCCGACCGCTTTCTCTCGACCGTACAAATCGGCATTACGCTCATCGGTATTCTTACCGGTATTTTTTCGGGCAACAAGATTGCCGTTCAGCTGACAGACTTTTTTGCCGGCTGCGGACTGGCGCAGGCTTATGCCGCTCCGCTGGCGCAGGCGCTCATTGTCATTATCGTCACGTTTCTGACCATCGTGTTCGGCGAGCTGGTGCCCAAGCGCATCGGGCTGAGCATGGCCGAGACTACGGCACGCACCGTGGCGCGCCCGATGCATCTCCTCTCGGTAGTGGCCAAACCGTTCGTGTGGCTGCTCTCCAAAGCCACGGAGCTTACCATCCGCCTGCTGGGCATTCAGGAAACGGACAACAAGGTGACGGAGGAGGAAATCAAATCCATCATCAAGGAAGGCACGGCCGACGGCGAGGTGCAACCGGTGGAGCAGGACATCGTGCAGCGCGTATTCCTGCTGGGCGACCTCAAGGTCAACTCCATCATGACCCACCGCAACGACCTGGTCTGGCTGGACACGGAAATGACCACCGACGAAATCAAGAAAGTTATCCTCGACGACCTTTTCGAAATGTATCCCGTATGTGAGGGCGACCTTGACCACGTTATCGGCACCATCAACCTCAAGGACGTGATGGCCCATCTTGACGACCGGCCCTTCAACCTGAAGAACCTTTCCCGCCAGGCTGTCTATTTTCACGAAAACATGCACGTCTACAAAGTGCTCGAACAGATGAAGACACAGAAGATAAGCCGCGGCCTGGTGTGTGACGAATACGGCGCCTGCACCGGCATCATCACCCTGCGCGACATCATGGAGGGCCTGGTGGGCAACGTGGAGGACGCCGACGAGGACGACCCCGACATCATCAAACGCAAGGGCAAGGAGGGCTGGCTCGTGGACGGGCAGTGTAACTTCTTCGACTTCCTGAATTACTTTGACCGCGACGACCAGTTCGAGAGTTCGGACTACCAGACCGTGGCGGGCCTGCTGCTCAAGCAGCTGCACCACATCCCCAAGAGCGGCGAAACGCTGACGTGGAAGGACTTCAACTTTGAAGTGGTCGACATGGACGGCGTGCGCATCGACAAGGTGCTGGTCACCCTCAACACCCCGCCCGAAGCCGAAACGCCCCCCGCTCCCGAGGCCTGACGCCCGAGCGACCTGCGGCACCAATCGTTCTACCTCTCAACACACCAGGCTTATGAAAATCATTGACCTCAGTCAAACCAACTCTGTCATCAACTGCTACATGGCGCAGCTGCGCGACGTCAACCGGCAGACCAACCGCGCCGGATTCCGCAACAACCTGCAGCGCATCGGGCAGGTCATGGCCTACGAAATAAGCCGCCAGCTCGACTATTCGGCCAAAACCATCCGTACGCCGCTGGGGCAGGCGCAGGTCAACACCTGCGACAACCGTATCGTCATCGGCACCGTGCTGCGCGCGGGCCTGGCCTTCCACGAAGGTTTCCTTCACGTCTTCGATGAGGCCGACTGCGGCTTTGTGGCGGCCTACCGGGTAGAAAACGGCACACGCCACCCCGACATCCATCT
>OMBA01000261.1_pt1 | contig 36652 bp, 37 predicted proteins | sample 1673441 | NCBI WGS metagenome assembly OMBA01 (sample SAMEA103958111, study PRJEB25191) | human gut metagenome | biome: human-associated habitat [ENVO:00009003]; feature: intestine environment [ENVO:2100002]; material: feces | place: Germany | collected 2013/2015
GAGTCTACGTGAACGACACTTGCGCCTGCTGCTAGACATGCGACTGTTGCACCACCTGTGTATGCGAATAGATTTAATACACTGATGCTTCTATTGGCGCGTTTGATTTTATCCATCATAAAATCCCAATTCACAGCTTGTTCTGGGAACAGTCCCGTGTGTTTAAATCCCATCTGTTTGATGTTGAACGTCAAATTCTTATGCTGCACTTGCCAACTAGTAGGTGTGCTTTTTAAATTTTCCCAGTGACCACCACCGGTGTTACTGCGGATGTATTTGGCATGAATTTGTTTTCCTTGAAAGGCATTTTCTTGATGCCAAATAATTTGTGGATCCGGTCTCAATAAATAAACATCTTTCCAACGTTCTAATTTATATCCATCACTCGTTTGAATTAATTCATAATCTTTCCAGTCTTTTGCTAATAACATTTCATAATCACCACGTATTCAGTATATCGAACATTTACTTTGATTGCAAATAAAAAGACGATTACTCGTCTTCATAAAGGTTGTATGCTTTGGATTTGCTCTTTGTTAAATTTGAAATCCATAAAATCAATACTAGAACAATGATAATCAAAATAATGATTGACCATAACAAGTTTACTGGACTCATAAAAATTACCGTAAACTTATCGTAATTGCAACATAAGAATGTTTCAAAACCAATTCCAAATAGAATTGCTGCAAATGTCCAGAATGTTGTGATTACCTTTGTACGACTTACTTGTCCTTTGACTGTATCCGGTTCGTTTTCTCTTAGAACAAAACTGATTGCAATTAAAATCAAAGCAATTCCAGATAAAATAACAAAGTAGTCTGGACCGATTGTTTTAATTACTGCAGACATATGATTATCTACGTCGTAGTATACAGTTGCTTGACGGTTAAAACTATCTAAATCCGTTTGTTCATTTAACATGTAAGTTGCTTCTACTTCGTAAATTTGACCATCTACCGAATAATGGTATACCGGAACGTAATAGCCATCAGTTTCATTAAATCCAACCAAAGTTCCTGTCGTCGGTTCATAGTTTGACATTCTCGTGTTGTATCCTAAAATATCGTAGACACCCGCTAAAATTAAGGCTAAACCTGTCAATGCCAACAAGATTCCTACAATTTTACCAATTCCCTTTTGTTTTTTTGCTTTTGGTTCTTTTACTTTTTCTTTTCTCATAACTACCTCTCTATTATGACTTAAGTATATCACACTTTTTTCTATGTTTGTCAGTTTTTTTAATTTGACACCTTTCTTGACATTTTTTGATTGTTTGACATTTGTCAACATTCTTTTTTCTGTTTTTCTTTCTTTTTCATTTTAAAAAGCATAAAAAAGAAGCACTTTTATGCTTCTTTGGACAAATAATCAATGGCTTCGATAGCACTTTGTGTGCCGTCTGCAGTAGCCATTGTAAGTTGTTTGATCTTCTTCGTACGGCAGTCGCCTGCGACAAAGATTCCAGATTCTTTGGTCGTAGTATCCGTAGAAAGAAAATATCCATCCGAGCTGCATTCAATGACATTTGAGAATGATTCCGTGGCAGGTGTTTGGCCAATTGAGATAAACATTCCATCTAGAGAAATGGTGCGGGGTTTACCATTTTCTAGAATTTCAATGCCTGTTAAGCCGTTCTCGTCATGATTTAGTTTCTTTACTTCTGCATGATAGATGATTTCAATATTTTTCTTTTGTGAGAGGTCTTCTTTCATCTTTTCTTCGCACGTCAAGAAATCTAAATTTTGAACGATGTACACTTTTTTACACAAGTCGGATAGTGAGATGGCATTGATGGCAGCGGAGTTACCACCACCAACGACAGCGACTACTTTGTCTTTGTAGAACGCGCCATCACAGGATACACAGAAAGAGATTCCGTTTCCAATTAAATCTTCTTCGTCATCTAGATTTAAGCGACGGTATTTACTTCCAGTGGCTAAAATAATAGTTTTGGTTTCATATTCATTGTCTGTTGTTACTACCTTTTTCGTCTTTCCAGGAACGATTTTTACGACTTCTTCTAGTTCGATTTCGACTCCTAAATTTAAGACTTGTTCATATAAGGCATTGGCTAGGTCCATCCCGGAAATTGACTGAAATCCGGGATAGTTCTCCACTTTGGGAGATGAGGCAATTTGACCGCCAATTCCTTCTTTTTCTAACATCAATACTTTTTTATTTGCTCTAGCTAAGTAGATGGCTGCGGTGAGACCTGCTACGCCGCAACCAACGATAATTGTATCGTACATTATGCTGTTGCAACCGTTGAAATGTATTTTTTAATGTTAGAAACGTTTACGATTTTTTGTTCTTTTCCACCTTTTGTTACAAACATAGTAGGTGCTTGTTTAACGCCTTTTTCTTTCGTCAATTCTTTTTGTTCTTCGGCATCAACGACCGTGTATTTAATGTTTGCTTTATCTAATAAAGATTTTGCCATTTTGCAATTTGGACAAGTTTTCGTTGTGAATAAAACGACTTCATCTTTTGTTTTTTTCGTATCTTTCTTTGCTGCTTTCGTTTCTTTTTCTTCTGTACAATCACAGTTTTCGAATACTTCATCTGTGTGATCGTGTGTCAATTTTGAGTGATTTAAGTCGTAACTCTTACGCATGTCGTATTCTTCCCGTTTACCATCATTCCAGTTTTTAACAGGGCGATAGTATCCTGTAATTCTACTGTATACTTCTGTTTCTTCACCACATTTTGGACATTTGAAATGTTCGCCAGCAATGTAACCATGATTCTTACATACAGAATAGATTGGAGATAATGTATAATATGGAAGTTTGTAATTAGCAGCAATCTTACGAACTAAGTTAGCGGCAGCTTTCCAATCTGGTAAACGTTCTCCTAAGAAGGCATGGAATACAGTTCCTGATGTGTAAAGGGTTTGTAATTCATCTTGAACATCTAATGCTGTAAAGATATCATCTGTATATCCAACTGGTAAGTGAGAACTGTTCGTATAGTATGGGGTGTGTCCTTCTTCACTTGCTGTAATGATATCTGGATATCTTTCTTTATCGTGTTTTGCTAAACGATAAGATGTTGATTCAGCAGGTGTTGCTTCTAGGTTATAAAGGTCACCGTACTCTTCTTGATAATCAGATAATTTATCACGCATGAAGTTTAGTACATCTTTGGCAAATTTTTGGGTTTCTTCATGAGTTAAATCTTTTCTCAACCAACGAGCATTTAAACCTGCTTCGTTCATACCAACTAGTCCGATTGTTGAGAAGTGATTGTTGAATGTTCCTAAATATCTCTTTGTGTAAGGATATAGTCCTTCATCTAGCAATTTTGTAATGACATTTCTCTTAATCTTCAAACTTCTTGCAGCAATGTCCATTTCGTGTTCTAGACGTTCGTAGAATTCTCTTTCATCTTTTGACAAATATGCAATTCTTGGTAAGTTGATGGTTACAACACCGACAGATCCAGTTGATTCACCAGAACCAAAGTATCCACCACTCTTCTTTCTTAGTTCCCTAAGATCTAGACGAAGACGGCAGCACATACTTCTAACATCGCTTGGTTCCATATCACTGTTTACATAATTTGAGAAATATGGAGTTCCGTATTTAGCAGCCATTTCAAATAATAGTTTGTTGTTTTCTGTTTCGCTCCAATCGAAGTCTTTCGTAATAGAATACGTTGGAATCGGATATTGGAAACCACGGCCGTTTGCATCTCCTTCGTTCATGATTTCGATGAATGCTTTGTTGATCATATCCATTTCTTTTTTACAATCTTTGTATTTGAAATCAACTTCTTTACCGCCAACGATACAATTTAGTTCCGCAAGATCGTTTGGAACAGTCCAGTCTAGGGTAATGTTTGTAAATGGTGCTTGAGTACCCCAACGAGATGGAGTGTTAACACCGTATACGAAAGATTGAATGCATTGTTTTACTTCGTGATAATCTAAGTTATCGATTTTTACGAATGGTGCTAGATACGTATCGAATGATGAGAATGCTTGTGCACCAGCCCATTCATTTTGCATGATACCCAAGAAGTTAACCATTTGGTTACATAATGTAGATAAGTGTTTTGCAGGAGATGAAGTAATCTTACCTGGAACACCACCTAGTCCTTCTTTAATTAGTTGTTTTAGACTCCATCCAGCACAGTATCCTGTTAGCATGGATAAATCGTGGATATGGATATCGGCATTTCTATGAGCATTGGCGATTTCTTCATCGTATACTTCACTCAACCAATAGTTGGCAGTGATAGCCCCGGAGTTACTAAGAATTAGTCCTCCAACTGAATACGTTACCGTAGAGTTTTCTTTGACACGCCAATCAGTAACATTGATGTAGCTGTTTACGACTTGTTTGTAATCCAAAACCGTCTGTTTCATATTTCTCTGTTTTTCATGTAATTTACGGTATAAGATGTATGCTTTGGCAACATCGTCATATCCGGCATGAATTAAAACTTTTTCGACACTGTCTTGAATATCTTCTACATTTACAATGTCGTCTTTAATTTTATCTTGGAAGTCAGATGTTACTTTTAAGGATAAAAAGTCAATGATGTCGTCCGTGTAATTTTTTTCCTCTGCATCCATAGCAGCTTTGATTGCTTCTTGAATTTTTTCAATTTTAAAACTTACAATTTTCCCTTCTCTTTTTCTTACTTTATACATATAACTCACTCCTTTTTCTCTATATCGATTCCTCTTAATTTGGTATTTGGGAACTTATTTGCAATGGTTTGATAAATTAAAATTAGTTCATCATCACTGTAACTTTTTAGTCCTTGCTGAATGCAAGTGTCACTGTCAACATACTTTTGTAAATAATAAGGACTATCCCCTACAAGCGATGCCATTTCTTCGATATCCTCTATGGTGTGATATTCTTTGATGACGGTCGTTCGAAATTCGTGTTGAATGTTACTATTTTTCAGTAACTCCATACTTTTTTGAATCTTTTTGAAATTGGGCTTTACTTGGATTACATCTTGGTATTTGGATGGGGCATGTTTGATATCAATCGCAACATAATCTAGTAAATTCTCTTTTAACAAGTCTTCTAATACATCCGGATTGGATCCGTTCGTATCCAATTTTACTTTGATACCGATTTCTTTTACTTTCTGGATGAACTCTTTTAGACCTTTTTGAATGGTCGGTTCACCACCACTAATGCAAATGCCATCGATGAGACCTTTTCGTTTTTTTAAATAGGCCAAGATTTCTTCCTCTTCATATCTCGTTTGATCGGTTCCCAAAACGAGACCTGAGTTTTGGCAATATGGACATTTGAAGTTGCAACCGTTTGTAAAAATGGTACAAGCGACTTCGCCCGGATAATTTAAAATACTTACTTTATCGAATCCAGATATTATCATGTGCCATCCCTCACTTTCATATCGAGATATCCGATATCATTTTGATGGGCATCTTGAATGATTTCTTGAATTTTCTTTAACGAAACATTTTTCGCTAACTTGATCTTCAGTAGGTGGCCACCATTCGTTAGTTTTTGATATTCTCCCGTTCGCTCTAAGCGATGATCTTGATCTGCTAGGAATGCATCTGAGAACGTATCGTATCTTTCTTTATCAGTTACACCAGGAATAGAACCGTAAATTGATTTGTCGATAGCTAAGAAATAAGACCTTACTTTTTCATTTAATGTTTCGCTAACGACGAAATTCAATCTTTCATTCTGTGAAATTTCATCTGCTTTCTTACGGATAAAGGTTAAGATTTCTAATGCTAGGGAAGAAGATGCTTCTTTCTCTAAGTAAAGAGATGCTTCATAAAGACCTGTAATATTAATATCTAACGTTCCACTTCTTAGAATCTTTCTGATTTTTCCATTCGTATCTAATTTCTCAGAGTCTAAGAATATGTTTTCTTGAAACAAATATTTAAAATCATCTTTATATTTAGAAGCAATCGATTCAAATGCTTGTAGCAATTCGTTTTTGGTATGTTCAATTGCTACGGCAAGTTCGGTATAGAATGCTTCTTTCTCTTTTGTTGCTAGGGCGATTCGGACCAGATTGATACTGGTCGTGGCTAGAAGAATTCTTCCTTTACTTACCCGTTTATCTGGATTGATATTGTCTAGGATTCGCTTTCCAGATGGCAAGTACTCTACTTCACAACCGCTTTCCGTCTGATTAAATGTTGCATCTAAGAAAGAAAGACGAATGTTTTTATTTTCATGAATGCACTCGATTACTTGTTCTAATAGATCTGTTAACGGTCCTGTTTTATAATTGATTCCTTCTTTGACTTTAAAGATTAGATATACTTTACGGAACGATTCTTTCTTATAAATTTCTAAGATGATTTGATTTAGCATACGTCCTATCGTACTGCTATTTGTACCGATGCTAATGGCATAATTGTTAGAACCGATTGCCGTATCGTTATGTTCTAACGACATCAGGCATAGAAATAATTCTTTCTTTACCCAAACTTTGGTGTTTCTTAAGGCTTGATCCATAGAATTTTTCCAAATTTCTTCGACTTTTTTCGACTTGATATATTTTTTAAACTGTGTCAAATCGATTTCTATCGTATCTAACAGTTCAATCTCATCTTCAATACTATCGAAATCGATGTATTCTAAGATTCCTGCTTCTTTAAATTCTCGGTTCAATTCTTCAATCAAATATTTTTTATAAGTATCTACAAAATACGGAACTAGTTCATAATCCAAACTTGCGATGGTGTGTTCTCCATATTGTTCTTTCTTAATATTGACTAATAAATTTGTTAAATATGGCATATAATTGTCGCGAGGTTTTATTTTCGATAAATCGATTACTGAAGACTTTGTCGTTCCTAACACATACTCATCTAAATTGTGAATATAGATACTGCCCTCTTCATGACTTCTCACGTACTTTGCATCGATTAAATAGGCTTTGGCAAATTCACTGGAAATGATTTTGCCGAAACTTGTCAATGTTTCTAATGGATTTTGCTTGGTATCCTTCTTTGCACTTAAGATTAACCGTTCCATCGCCTTGACAAATTTATGTTGTTGTTTTACTTCGAATACTTCTCGTGATGCTGCCCGTTTTAGACGATATTCACTGAATGCTTGATATACTTCTGTATAGTTGCTTTGATTTAAAACGGTCTCGATGATGTCTTGAATATCCTCTACATTAATTGTTTTCCGATCTTTATAATTTTGCTCTATATTTTTTAAAACTTTTTCATATATTTTATTGACGTCTTTGGGATCCGTCTCTTGATTTACACTATCGAATGCTTTCTTAATTGCTAAGGCAATTTTGGTACCGTTGAAACTAACTCGTTGTCCAGTACGCTTTACGATAATTAAATCGTTTAGATTGCTATTCTCCATACCTCACCTTGCCTTTCTGTGCTATATTCATTATGGCACAGAGAAAAAAATCATTCAATGTTTTTTTTGAACTTTTTTGTTCGATTTTCACTTCTTAAAGAAAATAAAAAGAACGTTTTTTCTAAAAAAAACATTCTTTCAAAAATGATACAATTGTTGAAATCAATGGTTTTGAAAAGTTTTTAAAAAGTCAATACCCAAAATAAAGAAAATATTTTTTTGAAAAATTTTACATAAATTTTATTTTTTGTTGACAGTCATTGACTTTCAAAAAACACTGTGTCACGTCGTGAAACTACACTTTTTGTAAGGAAAGTTTTCGGTAATCCTGTTCTAGTAGTTCTAGAGAGATGCGATCATAGTATTTTCCTCCTACTAAAACACATTCGTGACGTCTGCCATATTCTTGAAAACCTAGTTTTTGATAACAACGAAGAGCGTTTTCATTGTAACTGATGACACTTAAGTTGATGTTGTGTAAATTTAAGTAATCGAATCCATAACGAATGATGGCACGCAATGCCTCCGTTCCATATCCTTTGCCACGATATTCTTTTTCACCGATGTAAACTCCAATGGTGGCCGTTCTGTCTAATTCGTTAACAGAAGTTAAAATGACACTTCCAATCGCTCTGTCATCTTCTTTTAAAATAATTTCGAATGACGGCTTTTTCTTATCGATAATCGATTCTAGCATTTCTTCAGCAGAATCTTCCGTCGTAATTGTATGCGTTGTATGAAGACCAGCCGTCACCTCTTCATCATTCAGCCATTTAGCAAACAGAAGAGCATCATCTTTGGCAACGGGAGATAAGTAGATTCTTTTTTCTTCTATTTTCTTAAAGTATTTCATATTTCCTCCTTGTATTTTTTCTTGTTTTCATTATAATTATAACACGTAAGATAGGAGTTTGATTTATGCATCCATTTAAACATTTACAAGTTGTCAATCATCATCGTTTTGAAGTTTTTAAACTGTGCGTGCGATGTGGTATCATTTGGCGCGGTCTTACCCATGATTTATCGAAATACTCGAAAACAGAATTTGTAGAAGGCGCCACTTACTTCTGTGGAAATCGCTCACCGATTCAAAAATGTCGGGAAACAAATGGCTACAGTCTCGCTTGGGTACATCACATTCATAGGAACAAACACCATCCAGAATTCTGGGTCGATTATCCTTATTATATCATGATGCCTTATCCATATGCGGTCGAAAGTATTTGTGACCGCATCGCCGCCTGTAAGATTTATCATAAAAAGAAATATAAAGAAAAAGATGCTTTAGACTATTGGAACAAAACAAAAGAACATACACCAGTTCATCCCAATATGGCAAAGTTTTACCAAACAGTCTTTGAAGATTTGGCAAAATATGGGGAACCTTATATTTTAAATAAAAAATACATGAAAGAAACATATCAAAAATGTACAAAAGAAAGCAAGTAGATACATGTCTACTCGCTTTTTGTTAGAAAAAATTTTGCAAGTTCATTTGCAAAACTTTTGATTTTTGCGAACTTTTGCAAATTACTTTCTAACAATATAGTCTTCTTTTCTTGGTTTCGCCTCTGGTTGTTCGTCTGGATATCCCAAAATAATATTGGCAATTCCTTCTTCCGTTTCCTTGATACCTAGTTCGTCTCTTAAATTTTTTCCTTCTTCGGTTTCCAATTCTTCCTTCGCACGGTAAATATAACAACTTCCAATACCGATACTATAAGCCTCATTCATTAAGTTCGATGCTACTAGGACACCGTCATCATGGTAAGTAGGAATCGTTTTATCGGCCACGACAACAATTACTGTCGGAGCGCCATAAAATGGATCGATGTTTTCATTGTTCATAATGTTCGCATTGCATCTTCTTAGTCGTTCCCTTAATTCAGGATTTTGAACGACAATCATTCTAGCAGACTGTCTTCCCATTCCGGATGGCGCATACATACCTGCCTCTAGTATTTTTTCTAGTTCACTTTCTTTAATTTGTTCGCTTTTATATTTTCGAATGCTTCTTCTACCCTTTAGAATTTCTAAAATATCCATAAACTCTCCTTAACTACAAATCGGTTCGTTAATGCCGTCTTCTAATGTACGATCTGTCTTTTTAATTTCTACTAAATCAGTGTTATCAAAAATACTTTGAATCGTATCTTCGATAATGGAATTGCCTTTTCTAAATACAAATTCATAGATTTGACCTTCTTCTAATTCTAATTTTTCTTCATTGTTTACTAGTACTGTTTGAACACCTTCCGTATTTTGTAACGTGACATAGAAATCATCTTCGTTTTCCGTCGGTGTAATTAATAAAAGTCGATACGTTCTCGTAAATTCACAAGTATTGTCATTTTCAACATTATCTTTATAATGGTTCCATATCGTAAAACAACCGAAGCAACCGATTAGTCCCAAACATACTAAAATAAAAATTGTTCGTGCATTTCTGCGCATTGTATCACACTCCATGTATTTTTTATTATAGCATGTTTCTCAAAAAAATTGACAAAAAAACACCTTATCCAAAGATAAAGTGCTTGTCTTTTAAAGTTCAATTAATTCGTATTCACGAGTTCCAACACCAAGGTCTGCAGCTGCTTCTACAGTATGAACACCATGAAGTGATTCAATTCTAGCAATTAGTTTGTCCTTACCTGGATCTGTAGAATTGTATACCAAATCTAAGCATGCTTGATCGACTGCAACTGGATCTGCTGATGCAAGAATACCAACATCTTTCATACATGGTGCAGATGCGTTTCCGTCACAATCGCAATCGACTGAAATGTTTTTCATCACATTGACAAATACAGCGTTACCTTTGAAGTAATCTACAACACTAGATGCAGTATCTGCCATTGCTTCTAAGAATTTATCTTGTTCTGGTAAGTTAGAGAATAACTTCGTTTGATCATTCGTAACTCCTGCCGTATGAATTAGTGTTTTACCGGCAGATGATGCACAACCGATAGAAAGTTGTTTTAAGGCACCTCCAAAACCGCCCATAGCGTGGCCTTTGAAATGGGATAAAACTAATAGAGAATCGTAGTTTGCTAAATCTTTTCCGACGTAGTTCTTTTTTAGAATTTTACCATTCGGAATATCTAGTTCCATGTCTGGTCCTTCTTCATCTAGCAGATCGAATGGGAAATATTTGTTCCAATCATGTTCTTCAATTAACTTTTTGTGTTTTTCGGTAGAGTTTCTTGCTCCTTCATAAGCAGTGTTGCACTCTACTACTGTACCATTTACATAGTTGATTACATCTTTTACGAACTCTGGACGTAAGTAGTTTTGGTTACCTTGTTCGCCAGAATGCATCTTAACAGCAACCTTACCTGTCAACTTCTTTCCTACTGCTTCATAAGCTTTGATAATATTCTCTGGTGTAATATCTCTGATAAAATATACTTTTGCTTTTTCCATACTTTTTCCTCCTTTTATGACTTATGTTCGTCATAGTATTTAATTTTTTCTTTTAATTTCTTTCTGACTGTTTCCAACTCTGCCATTCGTTTATCGATTCGCTCTAGTTGTGTCGTCAAAATACTCCGTCTTTCCTTTTTGGTTTTATCGCCTTGACGATTCAAGAGCAAATACCTACGAAGTTCCGGAATCGGAATATCAGCACTTCTCATACAAAGGACGAATTCTAGTTGTTTTAAATCTTGTTCCTGATAATTACGAATTCCAGATGCATCTTTTTGGACTGGTCCTAGCAAACCTTCCTTTTCATAATACCGCAATGTGTCTGTCGTAATATGGTACATATTGCTGACTTCTTTTATTTTCACTAGAATTCACCTCATTTTCATTGTAAACCTTAAAGTCCACTCTAAGTCAAGTTTTTTTCGTATAAAATTGCTTTTAAACATACACTATGGTATACTTAAAAGGACAAAAACGGAGGTCACTTATGCAAGAATTTATTATTTCACTGATGGGACAATTTGGATATTTTGGAGTATTCTTTTTAATCGCCTTAGAAAATGTATTTCCGCCGATTCCATCGGAAGTTATTTTGTTATTTGGCGGTTTTATGACAACTTACACCAGTTTGAATATTGCACTGATGGTCGTCGCGGCTACTTTAGGATCTTTGCTTGGGGCAATTGTCTTATATTATATCGGTAAAATTTTAAACAAAGAACGACTTAAAAAAATTGTTTCTGGAAAAGTTGGTAAAGTATTACGATTAAAAGAAAAAGATATTGATATGGCAGATCATTGGTTCGATACCAAAGGAAATAAAACGGTTTTCTTCTGTCGGTTTATCCCAATCGTGAGAAGTTTAATTTCCATTCCGGCTGGTATGAGTGAAATGCCAATGGCTAAATTCTTACTTTATACGACAGTTGGTTCTGCTATTTGGAATACTGTTTTGATCGTTATTGGAAATCGTGTTGGAGAAAATTGGGAATCGATTTTAGGGGTTTTCGATCAATATTCTCATATCGTATTGATTCTATTAATTTTAATATTTGTTTTATTTATCGTTTGGTTCTATACAAAAAAACAAAAGAAAAAGAAAGCATAAAAAATAATCTTACAACTGTAAGGTTATTTTTTTGTGAAAGAAAATGCATACGTCGTGATTTCTAAATTGCGGAAGGGATATTTTTGAAACTGTTCTAAGATTTGGTTTTCTTCTTCTGTACGTTGTTTGCACCAACCAAAATATTTTCCATCATAGAATTCTTCCGATAAGAACAAATTCCAGATATCTGAAATCGTATAGAGTCTTTTCTTACTATCGTACCAGGTGTCATTTAGAAAATGACGCAGTGATGTGATACTGGCAACGTTTTGAATTTCGCCTATGATTTTTCCACCAGACTTTAACTTTTTCGATATCTTTTTTAAATATCGTTTAGGATTTTTAACGTTCTCTAAAGCATCGCCAATTAAAATTAGATCAAAGTCCATTTCTTTGACGTCATCTAGTTTGGATACCGTTGGAATGAGTAACTCACATATTTTTCTTTTATTGGCATCTTTCTCTACACCGACAACATTTACATCTTTTATCTGATAACGAAGCATCAGTGCCATCACACCGATACCAGAAGAAATCTCTAATACTTTTTTAGCATCCGTTATAAGTGGCATGGAGTAATTTTTACCTTCATCGAATGCAAAAGCAGAAAACTTCCATTTTTGATAAAAATATTTTCTATTTTTATTTAAGATGCGATAAAATTTTGTACAATCTTTCCGAAATGACGTTCCTAGTTCATGATGAATAAAAACGTTATGACATAATACCAAGCGATAGCCAAGTTTGAGGATTCGTAACGACAAGTCATTATCTTCGATGTATCCTGGACTGTAGCCTTCGTCTAAAGTACCAATTTGATGCATTACTTCATTTTTAATTAACAGACAAAATCCGATTAAAAATACTTTGTCTTCCAACTCTTTTTCGTTCATTTTTATGTTGTTTTGTTTGGCGAGTTTTTGCATTTCTTCTACCGAAGTGTACGTGAATGGTGCCCCTTGACGATTATCATTGTGATTTGACATGGCTCCTACAGCACCGATTTTCTCATCACTTTCTAAAGCATTCTGTAAATTTTCTAACCAATTCGTCGTAACAATCGTATCGTTGTTCAATAACAAAATATGATTTTCTGGATTTGCTAAGGAAATTCCAATGTTGCATCCTTTGGGGAAACCTTCATTTTTGAAATTCAACTGATAGATGATGTTTTTCTGTTCTTTTAACCAAGCAGGCGTGCCGTCAGTTGAGGCATTATCTACAATGATCAATTCATAGCAATTGGGATTGGTATACTGTCTGATACTTTCGATACAGGCTTTCGTACACTCCAGCTGATTATAAGTCAACATAATAATCGATACGTTTCTTTTCATATTTCATCTCCCTATGATAAAGTATGAAAAAAAGAGTCGTTTTGACTCTTTTAACTATCTTTAAATAATCGAACTAAAATTGGTTTTAATCCTTCTAATACCAAGAATGCTAGAATGTTGATACCAATTACTAGTGCTACTTGCCATACTTTTACGATAACTAAGCCGAACAATTTGCCAATTGGGGTAAAGAATACGATGGTCTGAACGACTAGAAGTACAAAAATACCTAAGTTTAGATGTTTATTAGAAAAGATTCCGCGTTCAAAAATTGTCTCTTTTAATGATCTACAGTTGTATGCAAAGACAAATTCATTGATTACGATACTCAGTAGGGCCAATGTTTGAGCAAGTTCTGTGCCTTGACTCTTAAATAAGAAATATACCAATAGACTGATTCCTGCTTCTAAAATGACGGATGTTACTAAGAATGCCGTAAAAAATTGGGTAAATATTGGTCGGTTGATTCCATTTGGTTTCCGTTTCATGTTATTTTTGGATGATTTTTCAAATGCGAGTGCAATCGATGGAATCGTATCTGCCACTAGGTCGATATATAAAACATGTAGGGCTGAGATAATATTACTACCCATGAACATACCAAATAAGATAATAACAATTTCGGTGAAGTTTGAAGATAAATTATACAATACATTGATGATGACATTATCGTAAATTCTTCTGCCTTCTGATACTGCTGTCGTGATGGTACTGTAACTATCATCTAACAAAATGATGTCGGCAACGTTTTTGGTTACATCGGTACCAGATTTTCCCATGCCGACACCGACGTTAGCTAGTTTCATTGCTGGGGCATCGTTTACACCGTCACCAGTCATAGCAACTACTTTTCCCATTCGCTGTAATGCTGTTACAATTTGAACTTTCGCTTCTGGACTTACTCTTGCAAAAACTGAATATTTATTGACGTACTCTATCCAGTCATCTTTCGTTAAGTGCGTTAGTTCACTGGCATTGACTCCTTCGTCATCCGACGAGCAAATCCCTACTTCTTTTCCAATCGATAACGCTGTCTCTAGATTATCTCCCGTTATCATAATCGGTCGAATGTGTGCTTCTTTACATTCTTGAATGGCTGCTTTGACATCTTTTCTAGCGGGATCTTTAAAGCCCGTTAGGCCGACTAAAATCAAATCGGATTCTTCTTTAAAATATTCTGCTTCTTCTTTTCTGTCATGAGTGATTTCTTTCGTTGCAAATGCTAGAACTTTTAAAGCTTCTTGTGATAACTGTGTTTCCATTTCTTCGTACTCTGCTTTTATTTCAGCAGTTAACGGTTTTATCTTACCATCTATTAAAACCGATTTGCATCTTGGAAGAAGGGATTCTAAACTTCCTTTTGTATAAATAACTTTCCCATTATTCTCTTCATAAATCGTACTCATCATCTTACGTTTCGAATCAAACGGCAATTCTAAAACGCGTTTTTTCTTTTTTTGAAGTGTTTCGACATCGATCTTCTGTTTTTCTAAGTATTGATTTAATGCAACTTCTACAGCGTCACCACGATACTTACCATCGTCATCTTTCGTCGAGTTATTACAACATAACATGATATTAATAAACGTTTGATAGTTTTTGATATCTTCTAGTGGAATTAAATTACCATTCGTATAAACTTTTAAGATTTCCATCTGGTTCGTCGTTAACGTTCCTGTCTTATCGGTACAGATGACTTCCGTTGCTCCCAAAGTTTCGATGGCTGCTAGGTTTCTAACAATCGATTTCTTCTTTGCCATTTGCGAGACACCAATCGATAACGTTGCTGTAATCGCAATTGGTAAGCACTCTGGAACACTCGCCACAATCATGGAAATACAAAGCATGACGACATTTAATAGCGTGTAATCCATAATGAGACCGTAACACAATACGAATGCTACTAATATAGCGGCTACACAAGAGATAAACGTACTGATTTTATTTACTTTTACTTGTAACGGTGTAATCGGTTCTTCTTTGCTATCCAAAGTAGAAGCAATTTTACCTAGTTCTGTATTCATTCCCGTATCGGTAACAACAGCTTCAATTTTACCAGCCACTAAAATCGTACCAGAATATACCATATCGGTGCGCTCGGCAATTAGTGCCTTTTTCGTAATTGTCTCTTCGGTTTTATCGACACTCATACTTTCGCCCGTTAAGATGGACTCATCACATTTAGCAAAGTAACTTTCGACGATTCTAGCATCGGCAGGAATTTTATCACCGGCTTCTAAAATGATGTAATCACCACGAACTAAGTCCTTGGCATCGATTTCCGTGATGTCGCCACCACGTTTTACCTTAGCCTTAGCGGAAGAATAATTTTTCAGTTTTTCTAGGGCGTCCTCGGCTTTGGACTCTTGAAAGTAACCCATCAAGCAGTTGATTAAAGACGTACCTAGAATCACAATCGGCTCTAGAAAATCTCCCGATGTAAAAATGGCATAGACGAGTGACATGACACCAACTAACAGCAATAAAATTACCATGATGTTTTTAAACTGACTTAAGAAAATCTTCCATTTACTTTTCTTGTTCTTTTGAATTAAAACATTTTTTCCAAATAAACCAAGACGTCTTTCTGCTTCTTTATCAGAAAGTCCATCTTTATTTGTTTGGTACTCACTATAAATTTCTTCTATTGTTTTTTGATATGTTTCTTTCATCTTCTCACCTATCTTCTACATCATTATAACGCACTTTATAGATAAAAGATAGGCAAAGAAAAAAAATACTGTCAACTTAGTTGGCAGTACTTTGATTCGTTGTGTGTAAATCTGTATATTCTTGATTGAACTGATTATACTTCATGCCGATTTTTTCTTTTGGAGCACATTCTACTGGATACCAGCCTCTTTGAAACATCAATTCATACGTTTCTCTTTGCAAAGAACTGATTCCATCAAAAACTTGTTTATATGTTTGATAAAGCGTTTCATTGCTGACTTCTGTCAAAGCAACTGCATAGTTTTTAACGAGTGCTTTTAAAGAAGAAAGCAAGCAGTTCATATAATCTTTATCATTTAACATCATTCCTTTTGAAACTTCTACTTTTGGATTCGAAATCGTTTGATTATTCATTTTGTCCTCCTTCTAAAATTGTCAACACATTTTGTAAATTTGTGTCAAAAAATGTCGCACATTTCTGTAAATGATTTTTTAGGACTTCATCTTGTACACTTGGGATTTGATTCATCGTCTTTTTGTAAGATTCATACATCCAGTTAAACATATCACTTAGATAATCCAAGTCCTTTCCTGAAATTACATTTGGTACTTCTTGATATTGTTGTTGCATATTTTTCATCCTTTCTTTTTCATTATGAGATTATCTGTCTTCTTTTATACACTTTATAAATATTTTTTCAATTCACTAATGGCATGTTGTTGAAAAGTACAAAAGTTTTTCGCAAGTTTTTCGTTTTCTTTAGACACTTTTCCATGATAGTCTTTTAGTTTTTTCTCCATTTCTAAACTTCCCATTGAGATCCCTTGAATTAACATACTGGCCATCGATGCATCGCTATTGTCGTCATTTACCTCTTTTTTAATTCCCATGGCAGACATCATCTTGGCCATACCATTTTCTTCTGTCGCATGAATGCCGTTCTTTTCTAAGATTTCTTTACTTTCCGTTGCGTATTTTTCATACTTATGTAAAATTTCTTCTAATGTCCCTTTGATGTGATTATCTTTGTCTTTTAGTTCCGTCATCAGTTTCTTTAGGCTGTACACGGCCATCGTAGCATCTTTATGCACATGTTCTAACAATTCATATTTTTCTTCCATAATCGTTCCTCCTTTTTTATTTTGAGTTGCGATTGAAGTTTTTATACAAAAGAAAAAGATTCGATGAGTTTTTCATCCAATCTTTGAAATACTTGGAATATAAGCATACTGCTCATCATGATAAGATGCGATATCGTCATATATTTTTTTTGCTATCTTAGAACATGTATCAATTCTCTTACTAGCCGTTTTTCTCTGCACCAAGGGAACTACGTTTCTTTTTTTAGATTCTACAGATACAAAAAATTGATTTGGTTTTTCATTGCTACTTGTTAAGTTCGTTACATGCTCAAATGTCGACCAAGAAGAAATATGTTCGCGCAAGATAGATACAATTTCGGATTCCTTTTTTTGATATAGGTCAGAAAGAGTTATTAAATTCTGCTCTGCTACTTTCTTTAATGCCTCCGAAATATATTTCATGACATATTTATCACGATTTCCTTGTAATTCTTTTGCATACGTTCTCGTCATTCTAGCAAATGAATTCGCATATTTTAAATTTTTAAAACCGAGTTCTTTCCTACCATCTTCATTTTGTAAGACGATGATATCATCATAGACTTCTTTAATTTCTGATAATGAATTCGTATGTAGCCAAATGTAACAAGTATGAAGAACTCCATCTAAACGATCTGTACAAAGTCGTGGCGAATGATTTTCCAAAATCGGAAATTGTTCTAAATTGGATAAGTCTTCTATTGGAATATCATCCTCTTTTAAATAACGTTTTAATTCTTCATCTCTTGCAATTACATCGGAGAGTGTCTCTTCTGAACTTTCTTGATTTATGGAGTCTCCTAATAAAAAGTCAATAGTATGGGCAAAACAAGGTGTTCCAATATCGTGTAGAAGTGCTGCTAGTGTTTCTTTTTTATCGTGAGTAAAGTGCCATGTCATGTGGGCTACAACCAAACTATGATCAAATCTCGTGTACAAAAACTTAGGCTGATAAAGATTCGTGTAATCACATCCACAAAACTGGGTTACATACTTTAACCGTTTCATCGTTTTGGTAATTAAGTAACGATTTAAAAAATCTGGGTACTCTCGGTCAACAAAAAGATTTAAATACTCGGTCATCATTTTTAATATTTCCTTCTTGCGTTTCGTCCACTTCTAAATGCCATATCATTATTTTCTTTTACTCTAGCTCTTATCTCTCTATCACAACGTTTCTCTGACTCTACCATATCATGGTATAAGGCAATGTGCACTACATAGGCATCCACCATCGATAATTGTTCATATTGTCCTGGACTTAGTTTTTCTCTTAAGTATTCCGCTTTGGCATCTTTATCCATTGCTTCTACCACATATAACCATTCTTTAGCTAGTTCTAAGTCTTCTTTTGATAATGTATGTTCCATAAATCTAACAATCGAATTGGTTTTTAAAAAGTCATAGACTTCCATCGCTTCATCAGAAGTTGCCACCGAATTTCTCACGTGATTCAAAGACGTTAATATTTTTTCATCTTGGGCATAGTTTAACAAAAACTCTAACTCTTTTGCAGAAAGAAGGTCTATATTTTTCTGTTTTAATTCCATTACTTGTTCTTTTCTTTGAAGTAATGAATACGTAAGCCATTTAATCCACTCGGCATCTTGTTCTAACTTTCCTAAGTTCATTTTTGGAAATGCTTTTACAGTAGAAGAACCTGCAAATTGTTTTGCTACGATTCTAGATAAATTCATTTTATTCCACCTGCCTTACATTTGTTGCATGATTTTATTTTAACATATAATCTCCTTTTATTTTACTAGTTTTTCAAACTCTTCTACATCATCTTTTAAAATTTGTAACCCTTTTTCCATAACAGAGATATCTAATATATCCATATTTAAGTCTTTCAATAAATCTAAAGAGTATTTACTACTACCAGAACTCAAGAAATGGATATACTGTTTTATAGAAATAGTTCCTGTTAAAATTCCATTTACTAAAATGCCTGCCATCATCAATCCAGTCGCATATTTATAAGGATAGTAAGACCATCTAAATAAGTGTCCAAATCGCATCCATTCGTATTTTGCCTCTTCATCGTAGGAAATATCTTTCCCATAATATTTTTGTTGTAATTGAGAATATAGTGTTATAACTTTCGTTGTTGTCAGTGAATCTGTTGTAGCCATTTTATACAATTCCATCTCAAACTCTGTATACATGGTTTGACGAAAAACACTCGTTACATAATTTTCGATTTCTTTACTTAGATAAAAGATTTTTTCTCCTTTCGTTTTGGCATTTTGATACAAATAACGGTTTAAGAAAATCTCATTGCTAATCGATGCAATTTCTCCTACAAAAATAGTACTGTCTTCATATAAATATGGCTGATTTTGATGGGATAGTTCATAGTTTACGATATGGCCCAATTCGTGAATTAAATTTTTGACATCGACGTATGATTCCTTGTAATTCAAGAATGAGTAACTGTTCCATGAAAACGTAATCGATTGATGTTTTTTTGGATCCAGCGTCGCATCAATATGCCCATCTAGCAATCGATCTACTATTTGTAAATATTCTTGGCCAACAGGTTTTAATGCTTGCCGAATCATGAAAATGGCATCTTCCAAAGAATATTTATGTTGATTTTTATTATCTAATGGGACTCCAACATCATATAGATGTGGATCTTCTATTTCTAAATATTGCATCTTGAGACTCATATATTTTTGCAATAATGGTAGCGATTTTTGAATCGTTTGAATTAAGTTTTCGATGACCGTAGCATCGATTTTTTCTTTCATCAATACACTTTCTAATACGGTCGTATTGTTTCCTAAATGAGCATTTTCGATTCGTTTCTTATAAATCTCATTCATAATTTCTACATATTGTTGACATTTCTCATGATAAGAAGAATTGATAGAAAGAAATGCATTCTTCCGAACATCACGATTTCTAGAATTTAGGTACTTGTTCATATTACTCGTATTTAAAGTGATCTCTTTCCCTTCCACTTGAATATTTGGAAACTCCATATGATGAATTAGGTTCGTGTATTCTGTTATTTTCTGATTGATGCAGTTTTGATTTTCATGTTCCGTTTTTGGATCCTTTACCAAATGATTTTTCATTCGAAATAAATTGTCAAAATACAAATGATACTTTTCTAACTTTGGAAGTTGTAACATCCAATCGGTAATTACATCTTGACCAATTTCTACTATTTGTTTGGGGATCCAATCTGTTTCACAATCAATTTGACTAGAGAACTCCTCTACTCTTCTTTTTTGCTCTATCATACTTGGATTTTGTACATCTTTATAGTACCCAAATGAGCCATATATTAAAATGCGGTTGCATTTTTCTTTCATGTCCCAATATTCTTCCAGTAATTTCCAAAGAGCAGTAGCACTCCAATTTGATTCTTGATACTGTTTTAAACGGGTAACCTGTTGTTTTACTATTTCAAACGATTCTTCAAATTCATGCTCATCTCGAAAGATGTCTTTTAAATTCCAAACTAATTCTTTCATATCGTTTCCTCCTCGTTTTATTATACCATATCAAAACACCACGATAAAATATAGATGCTGTAACTTGTCACCTTACAGAGGACAACAAATTCAATAAAAACAAGTTCTATTAAATTCATTGAAAAATTCTACTCTGTATAATAAAATGAAATTAGGAGGATTTTGGAATGAGTTTAAATTTAATGGAAAAACGATTGTTGTCTTTATACCGAGAATTATATGGTAGAGAGTACGATATCAATGACACTAGAACTTATGAAAATTCGAAAGAATACCTAAAAAGTAACGAACTACAAACCACTTACTTATTATTTCAAAGGGCAAATGTGTTATATCCAAACTATCATTTTATGAAAGGCCAGCATGGTGTATATTCTACTCGCGTACAAACTACTATAGACCATTTAAATCAGAGTGAGCAAGATATACAAAATTTTTACCAAACGTACGAGAGTGTTAAAAATGGGGATTACTTCAATTATTATTGTCAGTTATTATCTACTCTATATCCCTACTTTCCCGATTATCAAATCTATAAAATTACTCTTACCGGATATCTGTTTCGAGATATTGTAAATCAAGCAAACGGTACGGAACAATTAGGCAAGATTCTGTTAGCGACGCAAGATATTTTTTACCCAGAAGGTTTGACAGAACTACAAGATTCTTTTCTACAGAATCATGATTCCATCGACAGTTCCTTACAAGAAGCTACTTCCATACAAGAAGCGACTTGGAACCGATCAAGCATACAAGAAGCGATTTAGGACAAATTAACCATTTTAGGAGTGATTCCGATGGAACCTGATTATCATAAATCCAATACCAAACCAGTTCAAAAGACAATTGGAACGATTTCTAAAAAAAGTGTTTCTCAAGAAAACTGAGAAACACTTTTTTATTTTGATTTTACCTTGTTCATTTGATCTATTTTTTCTAAAAAGCGATTAGATCCTTTGTACCATTTATAGATACTCTTTTTATGATTGGCATAATCATTTAATTCTTCTTGGGAACAATTTGGATGTTCTTTTTGATAGCGATTCAAACATCTTTGGTAACAATTATCAATACTCGTTCGCATGATAACCATCTTTCCCTTTAGAATACTAGGTTCTTTCACACAATGAAATTGAGCACAATCAATGACGATAGGCTTATCATATCTTTTACAGTAGTCTAAAATATCTTGATAAATTAAGTCAAAATCATTTCCTAGAGTTGGCATTGTTTCGTACTTTTCACGGAACATTTGCCCTAATTCATGATTAATTCCTGTCGCATGATGGAATCTATCTTCATTAAAAATATCATCCGTATCGACAATTACATATTCTTCTGGATTATACTTACGGGCAAAGGTCGATTTACCACTACCGGATTGACCTGTCAAATTGATAACTGCATCATCCGTCAAATCCTTTTCATATGGTTCCTTATCGATTGGTATACTGATTAGCAAATCACTTTGAATTTCTTTTAAAACATCTAATATTCCGTAATATACCTCTTCATTCATACCTTCGCTATGACCAGGGCGATTAAAATCTTCATACTCGGATATTACCAAATCAACATTTTCTTTTGTTACACGATCCCGTATCAACTGTAAACACGTTTCTTTGAAACCTTTCATAGCCATTGCTGCCATTGTTTTGTAATAAGTTAGTTCTGGCATAGCAGACTTTTTATATAATTCCATCGCTAGTTCATCGGTCATCTTTCTAGGATTTGTCACAATAATTTTACCAGCCCGAAATATGCCGTGTGGCGTTTTAGAATTTCTGACATCTAGTACTTCTTCTCCCTCTGGAATGATAACATCATACAGTGTATCTCCTCTAGCAAGCCACCGTAAAATATTTTCCTCATTGGAGAAATTGAAACCACCTTGTTCATCCCAATCTGTCGCTTTAGGATTCCACTTCGCGGCAACGTTTACTTCATCCAACTTGTAATGAAAATTTCTATCTAACCCAGATGCAGTGCCATAAATCAATTTCACATATTTCATATATACCTCTCATCTTTTATTTTTTAAAATTTCTTTTATGATAAATTTACAACTTTCTGTAACCAAATTGGAATCTAATGCTTCTTCTTTTTGAAAGAAACGATAGCCAATACATTTCTCTGGTTCTAATCTTTCCAAAGTACCACCAATGTAGAGAACTGGATAAATGATAAAAATCCAATTGATATCTCCTTTTTGCCAATGTCCGATACCAATCGACTGGCCTAGTTCATATTGAATGTTATTTCCTACTTCCTCTGAAATTTCCCGAATCATCGCATCGCGAAACGTTTTATCCGTATCTTCTACTTTACCACCAATATCTTCAAAAAGACCATTCTCATCACGAGATTTAATTCCTCGTTGTTGTAATAAAACTTTTCCATCTAGTGTTTCGATGTGTGCAATAACACCTACTTTTTGATTGGAAAAGTGAAATTTTTCTATATCTTCTACCGTTGCTTCATGATCTATTAAATAAAACTCCATAAGTATCACCTTTTTTCTATTCGTTTTTTATTTTGGAGGATGAAGCACTAAAACTTTAGGATTTTCTTCTATCGTAAAACACGTTGAACTTTGTGGTTTGTACTCCTCTGAAATTACAATTTCTTTTGGAGAAGATAAATTTTCTTCAATCACCATTTTGTGATAGTCGGAAAAAATGTGTTTCGGCAATTGAACATCTAATGCTTTCTGCAGTGATTCATTTGTTACTAATCGATATTTTGGCTTATCGATTGGCTTAATAGCACTCAAGCAAAGCGTATCTTCGAATCCGGAATATGATAATAACATACTATCTGCCACAAATGACTGCTCGTAATTCGGTGTTGTTTGCATAACTACAACTCCGTGATTTTTCAAATCTTGAAATTCTTCTGTAAATACCATTTTTCTAGCAAATTCTGACTTACGTAATAAATCGGCACGATGCGCAAACTCTTCTTTTGCCTCGTCCTTTACTTTTACAAAAGACCTTTCTTGATCAGATTCTATTACAGAACTTGATGGGTGATACATTCCTTGTTCGTCACATACCATTTTCATTGTATTTTTTTTGTATGGAACGATGCCAAGCTTCCGCAAACTTTTCTCTAATTCTTGCAGAATCGTGCTTCTTTTTTGTTTGATACGGATAATTAAACCGGCATCTAATTGGCTATTAAAAAATGGATAAAATAGAGAAAGTTGATAATCGTATTTCCCATTTGAGTAATTCTCTAGCATTTGGTTTAATTCATCCAATTCTTTTTTGGCCTTTAAATATTCATTTCGAAATCCCACTAACAGTTGTCTAAGTGTATAAGTATCTTGATTCATTTTTCTCTCCTAATTCGCAATATTTTCGATAAAATTAGTATATCATGCTTTTTTGTAAATAACTAATGATTTCTTATATTTATGACCATATAACAAAAAAGCAATTCTATTTCTAGAATCGCTTTTTATAGTAAATTGAACCAGAGTTCAATTCAATTTTCGATGGTGCAGTTGAAGAAGGTATCTACAACTTTTTACAAAATAATTGATATAAAAATAAACATCTAAATCCTTTTAGTAAACATATAAGCAACAATGTTTTGCTAAATATGGCATATTATTATCAGTTAAAAATATCAACGCTTTGATAATGTTTTGTCTAACCCTGAAAAATAATCAACTACATCTATTAACCAATTTTCAATTGGTTCTTGAATAAATTCAACCTTTTTCTTCTTTGCTAATAGAAATCCTATCTCAAACATAACTGTATTTCCAATATATCCATCTTTATCACAGATTAAAATATTCTCGGATTTCAAACATTTTTCAATAAAATCTGCCTCTATTACAATAGGATCATCACTTACATCGTCTTCAAAAACTATAAAACCATTTTCAGATAGTTTTACATTTGATAATTTAGGTGCTAAGACTTTATAACCATTTTTTTCTAATTGTATTTTGTTTTCTTTAATAACTATCAATTGTTTTCTCAAACTGCCTAACAATGAAATTGTATTTTTTTCATCTTCTTGATTTTCTACATGCAAATTAAATTCTAGATTTCTATCAACACCTATATTACCTTCATCATCAACAATTATTTCTCCATATTTTCCTGGCAACATTTTTAATTTATATTTTTCAAACAAATATGGATATGCTAAAGTTCTAATTATTTCTAGAGGAAATTGTACAACTTCTTTATAACCATTATTATTTTTTTTGGAAATGCATGACATTAACCATTCTGATTCATCTATAGCATTCCAGAAGAAAATTTCTTGCTTCATTGCCATTAAATATCCTAATATAAACATTGTATATTTATCTAAATTACCATTCGAATTACAAACATAAACCGCATCACTTTTTAAACAGTTATCTATCTGATTAATAATATCTTCTGAAGATAAATTAGGTAAAATAGATTTTTTGGGTATTCCATTATCATCAAATATTTTTCTTAATTCTATATCATCAATTAATACGGGACCTTTTGTGCCAAAAAAATATGCAATGTTTCTTAATATAATTTCTTTTTCTTCATCATCTATTTGATATTTATCGCAATAATATGAATTAATATTTTGTGACAGAAATAAATATTTCATGAACAACATATCATAAATATTATTTCCTATTAATGCAATATCAATATAACCATCAGTAATTTCTTTTCTCAATCACACCACATCCTGTTTTTAACATTGGAATATATTGTATAATATCTTTTGCGTAAAATCTATAATATTTTATTACTGCAAAATATTTAACCCCCTAGGTATTTTGACGCAAGCATCAAAATACCTAGGGGATTTTTTGTACAATAAAAAATCAGTCATATTTCAGACTGAACTATATATCAACGTTCGAATAGTTCGAACAGATTTCCCAATGGTGCCTGAGGTGGGACTTGAACCCACATGGTATTGCTACCACCGGATTTTGAGTCCGGCGCGTCTACCATTCCACCACTCAGGCATAAGTAGATTATATCATATTTTTTATCAAAATCTACTATAAAGTTTCAATTTCATCAGGAATTTTTACAGGTTTTGGTTGGTTTTGTTCCATTTCTGTATATTTGGAGTGATATAAATCTGTTTCGTCATCCTCATCTGTTTCCTCTTGTTTCGTAAATTGTTCGATTGGAGGAAGGTCATCGATTGTAGAAAGACCAAAGAAATCTAAAAATTCACTCGTCGTTCCATATAAAATTGGTCTACCTGGTTGATCACTTCTACCTAGTTCTTTAATGAGTCCTTTGGCTAGTAACTTTTTCATCATCTGAGAACTGCTAACACCTCGAATCTCATCGACTTTTAATCTCGTAATCGGAGCATTGTATGCGATGATTGCAAGGGTTTCTAACGCTGCGTTCGATAGCACATTCGATTCTGGATTTTCAATCAACTTCTGATAATATGGTTTGTGTTCTTTTTTGGTCGTTAACTTAAATGTATTGCCAAGAAAACCGATTCTGATACCTCGTGTAGGTTCCTCGTAATCCTTCTGCAACTCACTAATTAGTTCTTTTGCTTTGTCACTATCAATTTCTAAAATATCTTTGATTTGGTCCATTGTTAAACCGTCGTCTCCCACAACGAACAACAGCCCTTCTAATATTGCTTTTTTATTCATACTGCGCCTCACAATAAATTTCTGAAAAATTATCTTCTTGAGTAATGGTCAAAGCATGTTCCTTGGCCATTTCTAATATTGTTAAGAATGTTACGACGATATACTCTTTTGTATATACATCGAACAGTTCTAAAAAATTTACTCTTTTTTTCTCTTTTAGAATGCGACTGATATCGCGTTTTCTTTCTTTGATGGTTATTTCTTTTCCTGTCACTTTTGTATGTAATGGCTTTTCACTTTCTTTTCGTTCGATGAACTTTTGAAAAGCCTTCAATAAGTCATCTAGTGTCACATTACTTTCTAACACCGTGTTCTCGTCGGCATACTCTTTCAAGGAAGTTGGACTTTTGGTGTAGATTTGGCTGCGGATTGCTTCTAGTTCTTTTAATCCGGCCGTCATATCTTTATATTTTTGATATTCTACTAAGCGATTGATCAATGCTTCTTCTGGATTTTCCTCTTCGGACTCCTCTTCTTTTTCTTTCTGTCTTGGAAGTAGTTTTCGTGATTTAATCTCTAAAAGTTCTGATGCCATTACCAGGTATTCACTAGCAATATCTAAGTTCATCTCTTCCATCCGATTGATGTATGCTAAATATTGATCTGTGATATCGACGATGTTAATTTCAAAAATATCCATCTTGGATTCTTTAATCAAGTGTAAAAGTAAATCTAATGGTCCCTCAAACTCGTTAATTTTAATATCGTTCACTCTTATCACTTCCTAATTTCCGCATAACCATTATACCAAAGATAGCGAAGATATGCTATAATTTTAGTGGTGAGTGCGATGAAAAAGTTTCAAATGAAAGATGAAGAGTTCACATGCATCGTCTGTGGTAAAAAGGTTCCGAAAGCCAATTATACGGCACGAGACCATTGTCCCTATTGTTTATCGAGTCTTCACGTCGATATCATGCCAGGAGATAGAATGAATCCTTGTAAAGGTGTTTTAAAACCGGTTGGCATCGAAAAGTTTCGCGATACATATAAAATTATCTATCGCTGTGAGAAATGTCATGAACTTCACAAAAACATCATGGCAAATGACGATAATATGGATCTCATCATCGAATTATCTACACATCCGGATTCCATTAATGAATAGCAACAAAAAAAAAGTTGCTTTTTTTATGGCAACTTAATCTTTTGGTTTAAAAAACAAACTGAAGAAAAACGTGAATATGATGGCAGATGTAATACCAGATGCTGTTAAATCAAACATGCCCATCAACAACCCAATAAAACCTAAGCCCGACGCTTTTTCCATTGCACCATGAATTAATAAGTGTCCAAAACTTGTAATGGGTACTAATGCTCCACCACCAACATAGGTGATGATTTTATCGTAAATACTAAACGTATCTAAGAAGGCACCGATTACTACAAACATACTCGTGATGTGACCAGGAGTTAGTTTCGTGTTGTCTAGTATCAATTGAGCAATTAAACAGACGGCACCACAGAATAAAAATGAATTTAAGTATAACATTAAATCGCCTCCAAACTAACGGCATGGGCAATTGCTAAAATCGGTTCTTTTTGAAATGCAAAGGTTGGTGAAAACAAGGCTCCGGTCGCTATCCACAATACTCTTTTTACTTTTTTCGTCTTTAATAAATTGAAAATGTACGACGCATTGACAAGGGCACTGCAAGTTGGACCACTTCCACCTGCTTTGACATCTTTTTGCTTATCTAAATCGTATAACATCGTTCCGCAATCGTTATAAGTTGTCTTCTCTAAGTCGATTTGATATTCTTCTTTGACGTAGTCTTTAAAGATTTCTTTGCCGATACAACCCAAGTCTCCCGTTAAAATCATATCGTAATCTTCTACGGTTCTGTCTAAATCACTCAAATGTTGATGTAGTGTTTCCGCGGCTGCTGGAGCCATCACGGCACCCATATTGAGTGGGTCTTTCTGGTCCATATCTACTACTTTTCCGATGGTGCCAGATTCAATTTTGACACGACTTGTCTTCTCGTCGCTTACTAGCATCGATACTCCTGCTGTGGCCGTAAATGTTGCTGTTCCTGGCTTTGGAGCGCCATATTCGGTCGGATTGCGGAATTGTTTTTCACTCGTCATATTGTGCGAAGATGTTCCTACAATTACGGTGTTCATCTGGCCTGCTTCTACTAGATTTGCGGCTATAATCAGTCCTTCTGTAGCAGTAGCACAAGCGGCATAAATTCCTAAAAATGGGATGTTATACTCTTCCGCTGTATAGCAAGATGGTGTAATCTGATTTAATAAATCTCCTGCAATCAAGCAATCGACCTGTTCTTTTTTTAATTTACTTTTCTTTAGTAACAAATCGATGCTATGTTTGAAAAGTCTCACTTCTGCTTTTTCCCAACTTGCTTCTTTGCAATGAAGGTCACTGTAACTAGCATCAAAATACTTTTTTAATGGTCCTTTTTTTTCATAAGGACCTACTACTGTTGCAGTTTGTTCTAAATATACATCATGATATGTAAACGTCATATTATCCTCCCATAATCAGTAATCGTAAGAGTCCAAAGAACCAAGCTGACACGACTCCATAAAGAATCACAGATCCGGCCAACTTAAATAGATTACTTCCGATTCCTGTAACTAGTCCTTCTTCTTTATATTCAATTCCGGCACTCATCATCGAATGAGCAAAGCCAGTAATTGGAATAATCAAGCCACAACGACAGAAATTTACCCATTTATCGAAGAACCCTAAAGCAGTGAACAAACATGCTAAGAAGATAAGTGTTACAATCATAAATACCGAAGCATCTTTCGTACTAATATCCAACGTATAAGTATATAAATCGATTAGCCCTTGACCAAACATGCCAACCATACCACCACTGATAAAGGCAATGATGGCATTCATCCATCGGTTTTCTTTTGGCTTATGTTTCTCTACAATTCGTTTGTATTTTCTCTTTTCCATTGTATTCACCCGTTTTTATTATGAGGTTTTTTTACTTCAACTATACGAAAATGCAAGTATAATTTGATTTTTTTTAAATTTTGTGGTATAATATGCCCAAATTAAGGGGGAGGAATGGTTATGAGTGATCAAATGGAAGATCGTGAGTTTGACAATTTTATTCTAAGAACCGCAGAAGAACAAATCGCAATCTTAAAAGAACGTTGTAAAGACTTTGATACAACGATTCAAGATTTACAAATCAAATTACAACGCCTGAAAGAATTAGAAGCCAGAAGGCAGAAAGGAAAACAGATTGTAAAAAAGGCTAATGCAGTCGACTCCGTTACGGAACCTAGTATATCAGTTACCGAGAAAACAGCAAAGCCGAATCCTGTACAACCTTATTTAGACAAAATTCATCACATTATCGATACTGATGGATACAATTTTGAGCAAATCGTTCAAGTATTGCCGGCCAAAGATTCTGCAGATTTTACTTCTATTATGAATGCAATTATCTTAGATATCCAAAAACAGTATTCATTCTATACAACGTACTCTTTGGAAACACGTACTTCTTCTCAAGAAAAGCTATCAGAAGAAGAATTACAAAGTATTGCAAACTTAGAAGATTTACGAGATATGTTAATCGATTACCGCGACGAAGAAAAAGAAGAAGAGCAAACTCCAAATCAGAATGAGACTAGTGCAGTTATCATTCCACTACTCTCTCGAAATGGAAACAACTTGCTAATAAACGATTTAAAACAATTAACGCGCGAACAATATCCATACATCTTAAAATTATTGCAAGAATTGGAAAGAGAAGATTTCACCCATTCCAAGCAATTGAGTGCCAACAGTGAATTGAGTGGATACCGTGAACTAAGAAATTTAACTTTCTACATTCGTATTTTATATAAAAGTTTGGGAAATCACCAATATGCAGTACTCGGTATTTTCTATAAAAATAGCGACAATATTATGGGTTTAACAAACAGTATGGAACAAAGAGCTGGTCTATTTGAAACACAAAAAGATCATATTGAAGAATTATTGCACAATCAAGATAGTGATTTTATGACGGTTATGAATCAAGAATACACAGATCTCAAAAAACATTTAGGAGAGGAGAATGTCTATGGAACAGGAATTAATAGAAGCGAAAAAAGTATTTCAGGTTAGTACGGATTTAGTTTTAAAAAATCTTCAAAAACGAATTGATGGACTTGATAAGGAAATTTGTTTTTTCAATCTTGTTTCACCAAGTTCCATGCTAAAACAAGTCACATCTTACATTCCACCAAATGATGTATTTAAAATTACTGACATTAATCTTATCGATTATGCTATCGCTCTATATCTTAGTAAGTTATCTTATGAAGAGGCACAAGAAAAATGTCAATATCTACATGAGATAAAATTTGCTTTAAACAATATGGATGCACAAACTTTAGCATCCAATCTTAGCAACCAAAGAAAATTGTCTAGTGTGCTAGAAGAGCAAATTCGTGCCAATTATAAAGAACTCTTTGATCAAGAAGAACGAGGAAAAAGTATGGATTCCATCTTAGAAATTATTACCAGTAATGATTTTCTTAGTTCTTGTCAACAACTTTTTTCTCTAGTTAAATTACAAGATGAGATTGAGAATGTGAGAAAAGTTGCTAGAACAAATAAATTCAACAAGGATGACTATAAAAAAATGCAACAACAGATTTATGAGTCTGTCCACAAAGCAGGATTTTTAAATGATTTTGAAAGAATTACTTCCAAATGTAGCGAATGGCAACAAAAAGAAAAGAAAGAGAAAAGTGCACTTCAAAAAGAAAGAGTGACATTATCTAACATATTGGATCAAATTCATTATCATACATTTGAAGGAATCACAGAGAAGGACGAGCAATTTCTTAGTGAACTCGATATTGTAATTTTATATACCTATTTGACGATGCAGAAGCAATTTACTATTGATCAGTTAAATCAACAAATTTCTGAGTTATCCTATTTGGAAGATGAATATAAAAATGAGGAATTATTAGCACAATATCATATCGACACAAGTAAGATGACGGAGGAAGAAAGAAGTGCTATCTTAGAAGTAAGTAACGACGTATTCCAAAAATGGATGGAAGAACTTACGAACTTAAATATTGCACCTTCTTCTCTAACGCCTGATAGTTTAAGACAAATTTTACAATACGGAAATATAGAAACAGTTCCAGAGTTACAAGTTGCAGTTACTCGTAGCTTTGCCTCTCCTACTTTCATCAAAGAACATCCTGGTGTTTTCGTAACAGATGAAAACGAGGAACTAAAGCCATTATATGAAACTTTCGTTCATAACCGTGATTTACTTACACAGACAAATATCGATGTACACGATGAATCTTATCAAGCAGAAATCTTATTAACAAATCCAGCTGATATGGAATCTAGACTTTCTCTTGCTCGTCTATATCAAGTTGACTTATCGAATACTGCTAACATGATGAAATATTTATCTGGTGAAGTTTCTTTCGATACCATCGATACGATGATAGAATCCAATCTAACTCCAAAGAAAATTGACATTGGAAAATTAAAAATGTCGCAAGAAGAATTTGAACGATTCCAAAAGCGAGTTGCCATTGCAAAACAGATTGGATTGTTTGGTACACCATCGCAAGGAGTTAGTACCAATACATTATTAACGGGTGCAAAATTCCAAGTGCCAACTTCTGAACTAGATGAATTTACGGCCAATGCAACAGTATACTTTTTAGATACTGATATGGCAAATGTGTTAAAGAATAGCAAACGAGATCATTATCCACAATGGTTACCAATTCATGCTTTGAAACCTTATGAAAATGGTCTGACTTATCAAATCGGTACGACTACGTTATCAGCACCAAAAGTAAAACGAAATTTACAAGCATTGAGTGATGCTGGTTACGATGGAGAAGATGCATTATTTCAATCTTGTATTTACAACAGTATTTTAACTCTTCCACAAGTCGAAGAAATTCAAAATGCTATTTATCCACCAAAAGAAAAAGTCAAAAAATAAGCAAGCGCGGCTTGCTTTTTATGTGAGTCTATTTTTTAGTTTGGCCAGTACTTTACTTTCTTTTCTAGAAACTCCTACTTGAGAAAGTCCTAAACTTTCCGATGTCTCTTGTTGCGTTTTATCTAAATAATATCGTTCGTATAACAATTTCCTTTCATCTTGATCTAAGTTAGACACTTCTGTACGTAAATCCTGAATTTCGGGACGATAACTAATCTCATCGATGCCAATAGAATCATATAGCGACAAGTTCTTATCGTCAGAGTCTTCGTTTACTGCATAATCTAGACTTCGTACGAACTCTTTTGAATTTTCGGCTTCTCTAAATGTCTCGTAATCGATTTCTAGAAACGAACAAAGTTCAGCATCCGTCGGTGTATGCATCAAACGTTGACTTAACACTTCCCTCGCCCGATCGATGTGATGAGCAAGTCTCGTCAGTTCTTTGTTCACTTTGATACTTTTGTCTTCTCTAATATACTTTAAGATTTCCCCTTTGATATACGTGTACGCAAAAGAAGAAAATTTCGTATCGTAACTGTCGTCGTAATGTTGAAATGCTTTGATGAGGCCCATCATACCAACCTGTTTTAAATCTTCTACATCATAGTAATTTTTAAATTTTGCTACTAACGAATACACTAGTTTTGCATAATCTGTCACTACTTGGTCCATTGTCATAGAATCCCCTTCCTTTTATCGATATTCAATATAGATTGTTTTTTTTGAAATTTATACAGGTTCGACAAAAGTAGAAAAAAAAGTACCTAAACTTGATAGGTACTTGTCAACTATTTACGGTGACGGAAATATTTTCTTATGCTACTATTTAAAGGGGGTTCTTTTTTTGTTTTGTCAAAAATGTCTATTTTTTTATTTTGTTCCTGTAAACATATCTGTAAATGTGTTTACAAATGTTTGTAGAAAACTGATTTTCTCGACATCTTGATTGATTAGAATTGGATATTCTCCGATGACTTCTTCTCCATTTTTGATTTGGATAATTCCTACCTGTGTTCCTTTTTTGATTGGAAGTTTGATTTCATCTAATTTAATTTCTTGAGTATACTGAGAAGAATCTGTACCTTTCTTTTCTATTACTCCAATATCGCTTCCAGTGATGATTTCTGCTTTGGAAATCGAACCTTTTTCGATATCGATACTTCCTAATGACTCGTTCTTACTTTTGATTAAATTCATCTGGTATAGATTGAATCCATAATCTAGAAGAGCCATCGTTTCTGTATTTCTTATACTTGCCGAAGGTTCTCCTAAGACGATGGCAATTAAACGCATGTTATCTTTTTTGGCAGTTCCTGCTAGACAGTATCCAGCATTATCTGTATGACCTGTTTTTAAGCCATCTGCACCATCGTAGAAACGAACTAATTTATTGGTATTTACCAACCAATACGGTGTTTCAGTATCTTGCCTTAGATAATCTTCGTAGGGAGAAGAAAACTCCAATATCTTTTCATGAGTCAAAAGTTCTTTGGCAATCATTGCTAAGTCGTAGGCACTGGAATAGTGATTTTCTTCATCCAGTCCCGTTGGATTTACAAAGTTCGTATCGGATAGGCCTAGACTTTTTACTTTATCGTTCATCATTTGAACAAAGTTTGCTTCGGTACCACCAATTTTTTCTGCTAAGGCGACGGTCGCGTCATTGGCACTGCCCATCGAGATTCCTTTCATCAATTCTTGAACACTCATCACTTCGCCTGTTTCTAACCAAATTTGGCTACCGCCCATACCGGATGCGTTGGCACTGACGGTTACTTTTTCATCCCAAGTTGTAACACCTTTTTCAACTGCTTCTAAAATTAAGATTTGGGCGACCATTTTTGTAAGAGATGCGACGGCCATCCGTTCGTGGCTATTCTTTTCAAACATGATTTCACCTGTCACGGCATCGATTAAAATTCCTGCTTTGCCATTTTGAATTAGATCTTCTGCAGCAGTCGTAACGGCCTCATCTTTTCCCTCTATCATGTCTTTTTCTTCAATCATATCCTTTTCTTCTAATTCGTCTTTACCTTCTATCTCTTCCCCTTCGATACTTCTCGTTTCGATATTCGCGTCTTCTGTCGGTGTTGGAATTGGCAAGTCAGAAGCGAACACCTGAAGAGGACTAATCAATAATAATGTCATCCACAATATACAAATTTTTTTCATAATTACTCCTTCACCAAACTTTATGAACGAAAATGAATTTATAGAATAATTTTTTTAGGTCTACGATAAAATGATGGTAGGTGGTAAATATGGTCAATCAGAAAAATATTAAGGGTTGCATTTTGTTGTTTTTATTAGCAGGCATCATCATCTTTCTCATTTGGTTTTTTGTAGCAGACGATAAAAAAGATACTAGTACACCGGATAATCCTCCTACTCAAATATACGATGCCGAAACGATGGAAAAGTTAAATCGATTGGATAACATACAAGATCAGATTGATTATTTTGAAATGGATTATCTAGATCGTTATGTTGCATATAAAGATGCTCATCCAGAACTAGATAGTAAAACGGTTGTTATCTATGTCAATGCCGGACTGGATTACGAATTTTATACCCATACCGCTACCTCTTCTTATTTGAATACTCCTTATATCATTGCTAACAAGCATTACGCATTAGGAAGTGATTACGTTCCAGAAAATTTAGTACAATTAAGTAGCAAATATGGAACTGGGAAAAATAATCAGATGGTTCAGGTGGCAAAAGATGCTTTTGAATCTCTTTGTAAAGCCGCAGAAGATCAAGGTTATACCATCCGTGGTATTTCTGGATATCGTAGTTACGAGTATCAGGAAGAATTATATAACAATTACGTTTTGCAGGATGGCAAAGATGAAGCCGATACGTATTCTTCTCGTGCAGGTCACTCAGATCATCAGACTGGGCTTGCCATTGATGTATCCGATGGAGACACTCCTTATACATCATTTGGCGAGACAGATGAATTTCGTTGGATGCAAGACAATGCATATTTGTACGGATTTATCTTGAGATTTCCGGAAGGCAAAGAAAACATTACGGGTTATCAATACGAGTCTTGGCATTACCGTTATGTCGGTGTCGATATCGCTACCTATATTCACGAAAATAACATCACGTTCGAAGAATATTACGAAATGTTCATAGCGAATAAAAAATAGTGTCAGTAAAAACTACTGCCACTTTTTCTTGCAATCAAAAAGGAGACTAGTCTCCTAACGAATAGCTTGTTTTTGTGTTTCGATTGTAAAATAGTCAGAAACTCTAATTTGTGGGCATCCTTTTTCTCCGTAATACAATACTGCTAGTACGTCTCCGTATTTTATTAATTCGCCAATTTGTTTTTTAATTTCAATTCCGACACTATGGTCGATTTTATCATCTTTGTTTAATCTTCCGGCTCCTAATTCTACTGACAATTGTCCGATTTTGTAAGCATTGATATCGACCAATTTACCGTTGATAGAACTTTTTACTTCGAGACGATTTGGACTAATTTTTAGACCGTTTAAATCGCCCCCTTGGGCACTTACAAATTCTAGGAATTTTTTGTATGCATATCCGGTACGCAATGCTTCTTTTACTTTATATCTACCTGTATCTAAATCTGTTTCAAATTCCATCGCCGTCATATAAGCGGCAAGTTCAATACAAAGTTTACTAAAGTTATTGTCGATTTTATTTTGAAGCATTAACATCGCTTCTACTACTTCTAGACTATTTCCAACCATACTACCTAATGGTACATCCATATTGCTCATTAGGACTTGTACTTCTTTGCCATATTTTTTACCTATGGTTTTCATAATTTTTTCCAGTTTATAACCTTCGTTTTCATCCTTAATCAATGCTCCGCGGCCGACTTTCAAATCAATCAATATTTTGTCGGCACCACCGGCAATTTTTTTAGACATAATGGAACTAGCAATTAATGGTAAAGACTCTGTCGTTCCAGTTACATCTCTTAGGGCATACACTTTTTTATCCATCGGAACTAAGTCGTCCGTTTGACTAGTTACAGCAAAACCGATTTCATCGACTTGTTTGATAAATTCTTCTTTGGTAAGTGACGTCTTAAATCCTGGAATACTTTCTAGTTTATCGATGGTTCCACCGGTAATTCCTAGGCCTCGTCCACTCATTTTAGCAACTTTCCCACCAAGGGATGCTACAATGGATCCGACGACTAACGTCGTTTTATCACCGACACCTCCCGTTGAGTGTTTGTCGATTTTAAATCCTTTGATTGAACTTAAGTCAAGTGTATTGCCACTTTTAATAAAAACGTCCGTCAAGTCCAGTGTCTCTCGTTCTGTCATACCATTGATACAGATTGCCATTAATAGTGCACTCATTTGATAATCTGGAATATCACCCTTTAAAAAGCCATTAAATGCATATTCTAATTCATCGCGTGATAAATCCAAACGATTTTTCTTATTTTGGATTACATCTACCATATTGATATTGAATCTACCCATATCGCTTCACCTCCAATTATTTTATTCCATTATTATTATAATCTAAATTTAAAGT
>OMBA01000270.1_pt1 | contig 35805 bp, 41 predicted proteins | sample 1673441 | NCBI WGS metagenome assembly OMBA01 (sample SAMEA103958111, study PRJEB25191) | human gut metagenome | biome: human-associated habitat [ENVO:00009003]; feature: intestine environment [ENVO:2100002]; material: feces | place: Germany | collected 2013/2015
TAATTAAAAAAGTAAATATCACAGTACCTAGATAATTTAATAGGATATCATCAATATCAAAGGTACCAGTATGCGTGAATTCTTGTAAAAGTTCAATTCCAATAATAACTGGTAAAATTACAATACTTTGTCTGATGATATGATTGTTCTTTTTATTTTTCATCATCAATAAAAATGATAATGGCATCAACATAATTGCATTCCCGAAGATATTTTTTGCTAATGATTTAAGAGATCCTCGTTTTAATTGTGACATGATTGTATGAAATGGTTTGTATTGACCGCCATACCACCAGGTATAAAAACTTAGGCTAGTTCTTCCAATAAAGAAAGTAACACTAATTAAAAGGAGAAAGAAAAGAACTGTATATAAAGATAAATTAGACCGATATACTTTTTCCTTGTTTTGTAACATGCCATAGCAATAAATAAATAGGCAATTGATTATCATAAATAAAATACATTTCAAATAATCCATATCATAGATATATTGATTTCTACCAACAAAAACCAAGTAGCAAAAGAGAATGATGTTTGCTGTGACAATAGCATTTTTTATGATTGAAAACTTTTTTTCCATATAAGGTTCTCCTTTACCATTTGTTATTTCGACTGTTTTTACGATTCGGTAACTAAATTTTGAATGGTTTCAAAATCTCTTTTCGTTATCGTGTAAATTCCGTTATAAGGTTGTTCAATATAATACTGATTATTCTTTTCATAGATGTATGCTTTGATAGATTCCCCATTTTCTGTTTCAAATGTGACTAAAAATAGTGTGTCTGGATTTTCAGGATTATCACACATGCTTTCCTGCGTAGTAGTTTGATTGCTGAAGATATGATATATCCTTGTTATTGCTTCTTTATCTTTGAACTCTGATACATTATCATATTGGGATAAAGAATCAATCGACACGAGAGTTATTTTCTCTAAACTTGGGATTGTGATTTCATATGTTTCCTGATGGATTTGGACTACAATAAAGATTGTTAACACAACGACCATTAAAATTGCGATTCCTATTAAAAGTTTTAATTTCTTTTTCATACGATTTCCTTTCGATTTAGATCAAACACAAATCCTACTTCATCATACAACCTGCCACCAAAGTCTGTCTTTTTTTCTTTGGAAATGATTCCACCCATTTTGTGATAAAATGTTTTAGCTGGTTCATTTTCTTTTAAACACCAGATGATCATTCGTGTTTTGTGTTTTTTTTGAAACTCATTCATCACGGATTGCACCAATTTGGTGCCAATGCCGTGATATTTTTGGTCCGGTTTTACATACAGTGCGCACAGTTCACAATCGATACCAGGAAATCCTCCAATTTGATCAGGATAATCTGTATATCTACTAAACCCTACTACTTCATCTCCTATCGTAGCCACGATAAAATCTTTTTCCGAGATATCTTTTTCCCGTTTTGCAATGCGTTCTTCTCTATTCATAGATGCTAAAAAATCATCAGCAATAATTCCTTTATAGGCAGTTTTCCAACCGCTTATTTGAATGTCAACAATAGCCGGAATATCTTGGCGCTCGATTGGGCGAATGATTATTTTTTGCATATCCTTTCTCCTTTTTCTTTTTCCTAAAATGATTTGTGTTTTAATGAAGCGATAGATGATGCGGATACCAGAATAAAGAATACTATAAGAATATAGATCCTTTAATACATCTTCCCTACTGGAAAAATAATCTGATTGAATGATGATTCTGTTTTTAAGACTAAACAGTTTCAATATATTTAAATCCCTGTATTGAACGACATCGTATCTTTCTCTCACTTCGGAACAATTGAATAGTTTGCACGTCAAGTTTTTAGTTCGACACCCATTTGGTGATTGATACAGGCATCTTCTACAACAACCATTGCATTTATTATTCTGCAACTTTCTTTGAACATAGCATTGATTATTTACAAACCCGCAAGTGTCACAACGTTCATACTTTTTATCGATAAGGTGGCAAGAAGAGTCGTATATGTATCGGATTCGGTCTTTACGATGTTTTATATTTAGAGCCGTTACCATCGGTTTGATTTCATTTTGATGAATTGCCGTATTTACCTCAAAATATCTATTGTAGTAAAAAATGCGTTTATATAAATTTAAACGTTTGATAAACTTTTTATAATCTTGCTCAGTTTTGATTGAAATTTCTTTTGTTTTCATAATATCCCTGCCAAATTTGCTTTACTGATTTTCATCAGAGTATACTTTATCCTTCAATTTTTTTACCTGGTTTTTCAGTGTTTCATCTTCCGAATCTTCTAAGATTTCCCAATTATATTTACCGTTTTCATCTAATATGGGAACCGTTTCTAGACATCCATCATGATTTATAATTTCAAAGCTTTTTTCTTTCAATCCCAAGCATAAGAAATATTCAAAATTTTCGACTAGTTCCAATAAATTTTGATTGGAATTCTTGAGCATAATTTTATAAAATCGACGAAATGCGTTGTTTCTAATTGCAAGTATTACAGCATAAATATGTTTGCAATAAAATTCACAGGGGCAAGAACAAGATACTTGAGTTCTTTTCTTTTCGTCGTTATATTTTATCATCACAATGTACTTTTCTGTCCCGTCTACAACAGCAAAATACGTACTCCCTATTTTTTCTAAAAATAATACTCGTTCTTCTTTCCAATATTTTTTTCCTCGTTGTATAATTACTTTTTGAAATAGTTTTTCTAAATCGTCGCGGAATAAGTCAAAGTCAAATTCTCTTTTATATTCGTACTTTTCCGTTGTTTCGGTAATTTCCGCAAATAATTCATAATATAATTCGTTATATTCTTTTGGTAAATTAGAAAAGACAAAAAAGAATAGATTAGATAAAGGGAGCAAGGACACTGGAAGATATTTTTGAAATGAAACTTCTATTTTAGTATCATCTTTTGTTTGAAAAGCAGTTCTTAGCACAACGATTTCATCATTGAATGAGAATTCAGATGAACTTTCCAATTGAATTGTTTGCTGGGCATAAGTATCTTGAAGAGCAGCTATCATAAACGATGAGATTGTCTGACAAGAAAGATATTTTGCGATTGTTTTATCTTTTATGCTATCTAAATCAAACCAGCTCAATCGAAATGTATGGTATTTTCTTGACTCTGTTAAAATTATATAAAGATTGTGTTTTTCATAATTTAAAAACGCTAGTTCTAATAAAATGGAATCTTTTTTATAATATTTTTTTATCCATGATATTTTTTTATTGTCTTTTATATAATTCATCATTCTCACCACTTATTGCCATTATATCATATTTATAAAAGAGTGAATTTTCGCATTGATATCGTACCAACTGTAGCACCTTATTATATTCTTTCCTTTGCAATTGGTGTTGTATCGAGCATGATAGCAAATGACTGGAATTTGAGAGGAGATGGCAACAATATTTTGCGGTTTATCATCAATCATTACATCAATTTTTTCGTTTTTGCAAATTTCTAATTTATCGTTCGCTTGAAAAATGATTTTGTCATATTCAATTTGGTTATGATGAAGCCAATTGACAGTAACTTGTTTGTTTTCTTCTAAACTCATGACAGTAGAAGAATGCGATGCGTGATCTCCTCTTGCTGTAATCATGATGATTTCGTTGCCCGCTTGGTGAAGATTACGAATGACTTCACTTGCAAAAGGACGAACGGGGATGTGCTGGGCATAGTCTTTAAAACATTTCATCCAAAAGGCATCATCTTGCTCTTTGGAAGCATCAAAAATAGTGCGTGTTTCATAAGCGTTGTTACAGACAATTTCTTTATGATATGTTTCTAAATAAAATTTGCTGCCATAATCCAATCGCCATTGTTCAAAATCTGTTAACACACCATCAATATCAATTCCTATTCTCATGATATACTCCTTTTCTATCTTTTATTTCCTTTAGTATATCATAGTAATTCCATTCATGACATCTTCTTTTGTAGTAATTTCTGATTACGGCAATTTGCAAATGAATTTTGACGTTTAAATACAGAACTGTTACGATACCAAACATCGTCGGTGACCTCTTTTTCTATTGTCATGAAGTCTGGTAATGCGACAGGCTGTTTCACAGTAGTCGGTTCCACTTCTAAAAGTTGTAATCCGTTTTCAAATATATCTAATCTAAAATATTGATTTTGGTATTCGAAACAGTATCTCGTTTTACGAATTGGCGTTATTTTAGGTGGCATGTTTTGGTAATATTCTACATCTGTTATCAATCTAGATGTTGTAATTCGTTCATGATTGATATCCGTATCCATCTTCGTAATTGCGGTATATTTTTCTTCTCCACCTCGTCCAGTCTTGCGATAGATTGTTTCCTTGCCATCTTCTTCCGTAATGTATTGTTCCAACTCTAATTTTACGAATTGAATTTCATTCATCTTAGAAACATCCAGTTCCGATAATAAGTATTTATATTGAATTTGCAACGGATATGGTTTTTCTAAAGAGCGATAAATTTCTTCTACGACTTTTCTGATTTTATCTTGAAAAGACATTTCATTCCCAATCACTTTTACCTTTTCATGACCGAGCCAAGCTTCTAATGTCTTTTGGTCTTTCTCTCTCGCTTCAGACGGTGTTTCCGTTCTAGCATTGTTGTTATCTAACGTATAGAACTCTTCTTTACCGAGCGCTGCTGTTCGTAAATGTATAATCAGATCGTAACGATTCATCAAATCAAAATTCGTTACCTTAAACTCATGTAAAAGATTGTTCCAATCTGATTCATCTACATATGCTCTATCATCTAATATACCACGGTCGCAGACAATTAAGCAGGGATTCGTTTCACTTTCTGCTGCTTTCTCAGCAAAATTTTCTAAATCCATTTGGAGTCCGATTACATATTTTTGGAACTCTGCCATATCCATGACGTAAGGGCCAAAGGGACGAATTCCAGCACCAATTAAAATTGATGCTGCCTCTGGTACGATTAAGACATGGTATCCTTTTTCTGTAAACTCTCTTTCAATTTGTTGCAGGGCGGTTGTCTTTCCTGCACACGGTCCACCTGTTAATACGATTTTCTTAACTTTCATAAATTCTCCTTCTCTATTTTTGAATTGCAAGGGAAACTAAGATGAGCGAATTCATTTTCTTCTAGCAAACGATAAACTTTTGCTTTTTTCTTTCCTTCAAATGATCTCTGTTCTTCCGTTGGGATGATTTTTCCGCTTTGTAGTAATTTCTTTTTGAAGTTCCGTCGATCGAATTTTTTCTTTAATATGCTTTCATATAACTTTTGTAGTTCTGGCAGTGTAAATCCATCCGGGAAAAAGACTTTTAAGATTGGCCAAGTCAGAATCGATTGTTTTAACTTCTCACAAGCATCTAGCACGATTTCGTTGTGATCATATGCGAGATTTGGAATTTCATCGATGGAAAACCAGTTGGCATTACTTGTCTTTAACGTGTTTTTGAAGATGTTCACTTTTTCTTTGTCGACCATACCGATGTAACTAATGGCGACCATTCTCATTACGGGTGAACGATTCTTCTTACCAAATACGTTTGCTAGTCGCACTTCGATGTCTGTGAGACCAGTCTTTTCGTATATTTCACGAGCAAGACCGTCCTCTAAATCTTCGTCGTTATAGAGGGCTCCTCCTACCAAGGCCCAACTAGATGCGAATGGTTCATTTTTTCTCTTGATGAGCAAAACTTTCAACTCGCCTTGATCAATCGTAAAGATCGATGCAATGAGATGAATTCCCTGTCCTTTGTATTTTGGGTTATTTACTTCCATATCTTCTATCCTTTCTACATTTTATTATATGCGTACTTTTATACACTTGTCAATCTTTTTCTTTTTTTCATTACTTTGTTCTATTCATTTTTTATCTTTTCAGTTATAATGATTTTATAATGAGTAAGAGAGTGTGAGTTTATGAATACAGACCGTTTTGTGAGATTTTGGATTTGTTTTGTTATCTTTTTTGGATTTGTAATGCCTTTTTTAAGTACGTTTTTTTCATATTCATCTGAGGAAAGCACTGGTTTTAACGACTATGCTAGAATTGTTGGGTTAGACTACAAAGCAGAATTAGTCGATGAACCTGGGAATGGTGGCAACGTTGTAATCACGGAACAGATTACATACGATGTGCATGCGGCATCTTCTAATAATTTGTTTTGGGAATTATGGCGTGATTTACCGGAAGATTATGTCGATGGATTAAAAGTCGACTATACCGTTAACTACGTCAAGCAGTTAAATGATGACGGAACAGAAATCGTCTATCAAGAAAGTCCTAAATTATATTGGGATGATAGTGACTATACGAGTAGTCTGTACGGTCCTTATCATTGGTATCATAGTGAGGGTCCATATAGTGAAAGTGCTGCTCAGTACGAGGCTGTATTCTTTTATGTCGATGGTATTTACCGAGATCAAGTAACATTTGAAATTCAGTACGAGATGCACAATGCTGCTTTAAAATACAGTGATGTTTCAGAATTATACCTGACGATGTACTCAGAAGACTCCGTAAAATATTTAGAGTCGTTCTCTGGTCAAATTTTAATTCCGAATGAAGATATGCCAAAATCAGGAAATTATCTTGCCCATACTTTTGGCACCAATGCGAACTCATTTCCTTATACAGAATCCGATACTGTAAATCCTGGTTATCATACCTTCAGTTTTCAACTAGATCAAGATGATTTGAAATTCAAGAGTTACAACGAATATTTAGAATTTACTTTGCTTTCTTTCAACGAAGATCGTCATATTTTTACAGACTATGCACCTGATAATTACTACTCCGATGACGTCTATTTAGAGGAAGCAATGGATGCGATTAGAGAATACGATGAACTTCCACTAAAGGCAAAAGAACAAAAACTACAATTGTTAGCAGGAGCCATCCTCCTTTCTGTCATCTTCTTTGGTTACGTCATAATCCGCAATCAACGAATTCAGAAAAAACATCAATTCTATCAACCTTCGCAAAATATTTTATATTATCGTGATATTCCAAGTGATTTAGATCCGTACTTCGCTGCGTCTTTGGTATTCGCCAAAAAGAAAGGTAAAATTGATGAGGGTGATGCCTACTCTGCTATCATGCTAAGTCTTGTCAGAAAAGGCTATATTGAACTAGAGAAAATCAGTCCCGAGAAAGATTGGAAAAACAACAACATTCAACTTCGGGTCTTATATCAACCAATCATAATACCAACTGGACCTGCTGCTACATTAAATGATTTAATTAATGCATCTTACCAAAATAGTGTCAAACCAGAAATCGATGCATTTGTAAATAACAGTTTACTACATACGATTTCTCCAAGTGCAGGTGAAACCCAACCGGGAACGACTACAGAAACGGTTACAGCAGATGAAGAACGAATTAATATTCATGGTAAAAAGTTGGAACCACTTTCGATGAACGAACAAACCTATTACAATTTAATCCGAAAGTATGCAAAAGATGGTACGATAAGCATGAAACAATTTGAAAACCGAGTTGCTAACGATTACGACAGTACGGATACTTTCTTAACGAGCATTCAAAATTCCGTTGTCAATATCGGTATCTCGAATGGTTACTTCCAGAAAGCAGATTATTTAGGGTTAAAGAAAGAGGCCAATTCACTAGCAAAAATTTATATCATATTATCTATTCTTCTCATGACAATTGGAAACTTGATTATTTCCATGACGAGACTCGATTTGGCTTTCGGCGCATTCTTTATATTGGGTATTACGTTAATTATCTGTGCGTTGATTGTAAGGCACGATGCGAAGAAATATGTTCTATTCACGCAACTTGGAGAAGATGAATACACGAAGTGGTATGCTTTATACAATTTCTTAAACAGCAACACGTTGATGAAAGAAAAAACTGTTGTCGAACTTCCATTATGGGAAGAATACTTAGTATATGCAACGGCATTTGGTATTTCTGAAAAAGTCATCAAGGCATTAGAAATTCAAAGACCAGATATCAGTGCTAGTCCAATGCTTAGCAATCGTTATTACTATACGAGAAGTTTCGTCCACTTTGGACATTCGTTCCGTTCCAGTGCTCACCATGCTTCTTCTGTTTCTAGAAGTTACCATTCTAGTGGTGGTTCCTTCTACGGTGGTGGAGGCCGTGGCGGCGGCGGTGGTGGCGGTGGCCATTAATCCACAAAAAAAGAATAATCGATGTGATTATTCTTTTTCTTTGGAATTTGTAAAAAAGTCTTGGGATTGAATATCCGATAAATGAATCCCCAGTTTATCTTCAATTGCATCCTTAGTAAACGTTTTATAAATTGTTTTTGAGATGTATTTCTCGGCCCTTTTGACAATCGTATGGTAATCGGGAATATCATCTGGGAAATAGATTCCACCTTGATTTTGATGTTTGATCATCCAGCAAAGTGCAGATAATGCCGACATGGCAACAGGTGTAATGGTAGGAGTCTGCCAATAAGAGTGTTTTTTATCTTTGTATAAATAGGATAATTCAATGCGATTACCAACCCAAACGGGATCAAACGATTCTCCTAGTAATAAGACACCTACGTATTCCGTTCCCTCTTCTATGTTTTCACGGTATACGATTTCCGATTGAGATGGATACACATGACCTCTTACAATCGTTTTGCCATCGTTATTTTCTGTATCTAGTGGTTTCATAGAATCTGGATTTGGATAATCATTTACTTTGGAGGTTTCTAAATATTTTTTTGCTATATCGCACGGTGAATAGATAAACATGACAGAAGGACGATATACAGTTTTTTCATTCTCTACAATTTCTAATGACTTAGCAATCGTAATCGTCTCTTCGTGCGGCACCAAATATCCTGTGAATTCACCAGATGGATAATATGTCTTACACGTCGTATCTACTGCCATTGTCTTGTATTCTAAAAAACCATGATCTAAGTCTAGCATTCGGTATTCATCTTTCTGTTTTAGCCTTTCATGTGGACCGATATTTTCTGTTGCTTCACTCAGTAATTCAAAGAAGAAAGAGTCAATACACCAAGTGTTTACCAGTTTATTTTCTTGAAACTTTTCTTTTGTCTTTTGTAAGTCGATATCGTTTACATGAATCATTCGTAAACCGATTTTTCTTGCAATTTCTGGAAAATTTCTTTCTTTTAAAAGTCGGTTTAACGTCTTATCCTTGCGAAACTGTTTTTTTACTACATATTCGATTGCTAATTTCACAAAGTGAGATACGAGGCCAGGATTATTGCCATGTTGCAAGATGATTGGATACTTACAGTGAATGGAATCTTTTTGATACTCCTTTTTCATTTCCGTTTTTAATAGATTTTCTGTAAAGATGCTGTACCAATTTTCAGGCCAATCAGCCTCTCCAGTATTTAGGTACATGATATTGTTTTCAGCACACCACTTGCAAATGTCTCTCGTTCCGACTGTATCCGCAAAGTCAATTAACATATCCCCTTCTTTTAAAAAGGAACCAAATATTTCTTTGAAATTATTTTGGTTCACTTCGTAAACATGAAAATTTGGAGCGAGACCACCTAAATTGATGTATGACTCAAATTCATATTTGTTTCCCGTAATTACATGGTAGCTGTTTTCCTGAAACTGGATTTCTTTTGGCACTTTTTCAAAGAAACTCTTCCCTACGGCACCAAACCCAAATTGGACGATTGTGCCAGTGTATTTTATCATTGTCTCACATCCTTAAAATTCTTCTTTTCGTGGTTTCTTTAACTGAATTGGAACTGGTTTTTCAAATCCATTTGTAAAGAATATTTTCATTCCTTTTTGCTGATAAGGATACAGAACTTTCTCTAAATCTTTGGAAACTTTCGTACCACGAATGATAATTTTTGAAATTTGATGACTTTGTAAAAATTTGCAAGACGGGATATCTTGCGGATAAATATCCCAACTAGCATCGAACAACGAGCGATTCGTACGATAACGATTGAGACGATTGGAATCTAGTAGAAACACGGGAGACGCATCTTCTGAAATTGCAATTGATTTTAGTTTTTCTGCACCATAGATCAAGTATGGCATCAGTAAACGATTATCGACATTTGTATCCGATTGCGGTAACGGATTGGTGCCATTAAAAATAGGAATGGGACGATATCCGTTTTGGGCAAGAGCAATTCCTTCTTTGATACTACTAGGTCCATCGATATCGATGAAAATGGCTTCGTTTTGTTGGTAAGAATCCACATAATAGATTTCGGGAATGGTAAAATCTAAAATAGCATCCGGTTTATAATCTTTATCAATATCGATAAAAGGTACTGGTCTTACCCAACCAGACCAAATAGAAGGACGGGCCCAAACTTTATATACTTCTTTTGCGTTCATGATTATCTTTCCTTTCGATGATAACAGGAATATCTTGTGCTTCTGAATCAATTCTCGTTTTTGTACTAATCCTGGCATAAAAACCAGCGTGTTTGCCATCTACTGCGTAAGAACCTAAGCAGACGTGAAAAGACTCTCCTTCTGGACTAATCAATGGTTTACTTATAAATTTTTCTTGGGCGATGTAGTTTTTGGGATGCTTTTTTACGTCTTTTAATATCGCTTGGTATTCTCCTTCCATGCATGCATCTTCAATCGATATCTTTTCTCCTACTCTTCCCATGGCAGGTTTATAAATAAAATCATTTAACTGTTTCCGTTCATGGACTTCTGTCGTTTTGGGGAGCAATTTACGCCAAGTATCTAGTTGGATTCCATTTTTTTCTAAAGTATCCCAGACGAATGGAAACCGTTTGGTTTGAGCAAAAATAGAAATCGGATGATTACAAGAGGGAGTAATCGTATCAAAGTATCCAGACCAAGTTTTCGGATGCATATCTTTAATCCATTCAATTGGGGTAAACCGTACGATGCCATCGATTTTTCCTTCGTAACCACTTAAGAGGCTGTATGATTCTTGGTTCTTAAAATCCAAGTGATCGGCCGCACCGTACAACGAATGATATCCTAAGGACTCCATCTTATCTCCTATATATTGCATGACTTGGCGGTCATCGCTAAAGGACGTACAGTGAACAAACATGATGGTGCCATGCGGTCGAATTTTCTTAGCAAGTGCACCGGCAAAAATACTTCCAAAATCGATGCTTGTATATCGATCATTCTTTAAATATTGCATCGCTAGTTTCGGTAGTAGAGAACTTTCGGCAAATCCGCCTGGTACATCACTATTTACTTCACTCACTTTCCAAACGATTTGATCCGAGTTATCGTTCTTGGTCGGATGAAAATCGTATCGAGTCAGACGAACATGTCGCTTGGCATCATAATTTTTCATTCGCTTTAATTCTGGATACAGTTTTCTTGGCAGTGCCAGTACCTTCCATAAAGATGGATGATGAAGTAAAAATTCTTCTGCAGTGCGCGTTTCCAAATCTAATTTTTCGGTTAGTTCAGAAAGTTCTTCCGCCTCTTCCCTAGAGAGAACCAAAACGTGTTTCGCCAATGTGTTTTGATCTAAAAATTGAGGGTCCCATTTATAACAATCAAACATGGCATCGATTTTATAATTTTCATACTGCTCACTTGGAATCGAAAGTAATTTCAACGTACACCCCTTCCTTTATTTTGTAAAACGTATTCCTAATACGCCGAATTTTGCTTGTTTTTCTTTTGGATAATAAACTTCTAAATCACGTAATAATTCTTCTTTTGAAACTGTAGGACCAGCCAAGATAGAACTGTCAAAATCACGCAATAACATGGGAAATGATTCATAGTGTAAAAGACCAATCACTTTTACAAGAATCCTTTCTTTTAAATCCGGTTCTTTTAAGATTTCGATGGTGTCTCCTAGTTTAATTTCTTTTCTTTTTTCGTCATACAAGCGAAGTTCAATCTGTTTGATTCCATCTTTGATTGCTTCGTAATACCTTGGTTGTACTTTCATCGAATGTTTCATTTTAAAACTTCCTTTCCAATTTCGTATGCTGCAATTTCTGAATTTCCTTGATGAAATGCGACGATCTTAGATACTTCCGCCACATGATATATCACACTGTAAAATGCTCGGCATGTATCTAGGTGCGTTACGATAAAAATCGTCTTATCTTCATACTTTTCATAACTATCGGTAAGAAATGATTGGACTCTTTTTCTAATGCTTCCGAACCCTTCACAATCACCATATATCACTTCTTTGGAAGTATCATAAAAGACTTCATTATCGACGGTGGAAGATGGCATGTACATCAAGTGCCCAGTATCTCGTTCCATCAATCTATCATCGTATACGACTGGAACATGAGTTTCGTTTACAATATCACACGTTTGTTTTGTTCTTGTTAAGGGAGAACAAAAAATCCGGTCGATGTCTAGTTTTCTTACCTCTCGTCTTTTGAGTTCAGTTTCTAAAATGCCAGTTTTCGTTAGTTCACTATCATTTCTTCCATTTAGTAGTTTTTTTACGTTTAATTCTACCTCTCCGTGTCTCATGATATATAATTTCATAAAGGTTCCCTCGCTGTTCATTTCGTCGTTACTTGGCTTTTGCCAGTCTATTAAAAGTATATCTTTTTCAGTTTAGAAAGTAAATAGATTATGATATACTTTAGATGGTGATAGTATGTTCGATTACATTATTTTGGGCCATGAAAATCCGGATGTCGATAGTATCGTCAGTGGTTATTTATTAGAGAAAGTTATGACTCGCTCGGGATACTCTGCAAAGTTCATCATTCCAGACCAGAAATTGGATGAAGAATCCGCTGCTATTTGCAATCGCTACGGACTCGATGTGACAACATATCAAGAAAATTTGCCAACAAATCCAAAACAAAAATACATTTTAGTTGATCATCACGAACGATCTGTAAATGGACCGATTGTAGCAATTATCGATCATCATCCGACCATTCAAAAAATAGATGTACCGCATTACTGCAATGAACCTTCTAGTGCGACGGCATGTTTGATTGTAAAAGGTCATGAAGAACTGTTTTGTAAAGAAGACATTCAACTTGCTATTTTAGCGACACTAGTCGATACAGCATCGTTTCATTCTGTCAAAACACAACAAGCGGATGTAGAATGGGTCAACCAAATGGTTAGTCATTATCATCTTCCCTACGAACAACTGTATCGTGAAGGACTTTGTCTTACCAAAATTGATTCGTTACAAAGTGCCCTTCTCCACGGTCTAAAAGAGTATCATTTTCATGGGAAAATAGTTTTGTCTTCCTATGTTCAAGTGTTAAACAAAGAAGAAATTCAGGAAAAAATACCGGATCTTTTAAACTTAGCCCAAACGTACGTCAAGGAACGCGATGTATCGTTATTTGCTTTTCTTTTACACGACATGACAGCATTTCAATCTTCCGTTTACTATGTCACATCGGACAAGGTCACTGCTAAAGATTTTAATCACTATGTTTCACGCGGAAATGAAATCATTCCTATGATTGAGAAAAAAATATATCAAAAGAAATAAAACAATGCTTTTTGGCATTGTTTTTTCATAAGATTAACCATGAATACGATAATTGTTAGTTTTCTGATTACGACATTAGCAGGATTTGCTACGATGCTCGGAGTAATTCCAATCTTTTTTCATACGCGAAAAGAAAAAATTATTCCAGTTTCTCTTGCTTTTTCTGCCGGTGTCATGCTTTGCATTTCTCTTTTATCTTTGATTCCGGAAGCGGCTAGTTACATGCAGGCGGAATGGAAACAGATTTATGCGATGATTGGGACGGGAGTGTTTCTAGGATTGGGCATTCTGTTTTCGGCAATCATCGATTCTAAAATCGATCAAAAGATTTCTTCTAACGCCCTCTACCGTCTAGGCATCATCTCTGTAATTGCGCTCATGCTCCACAATATCCCAGAAGGAATTACAACTTTTATTTCCAGTCATCACGATTTGTCACTTGGAATCACTTTATCCATCGGTATTGCTCTTCACAATATTCCAGAGGGCATCAGTATTGCGATTCCCATTTATTATGCCACCAAAAATAAAAAGAAAGCCATTTTTTTGACTTTCATCTCTGGTTTTTCAGAACTTTTAGGTGCTATTCTCGCTTATTTATTTTTAGCACCTTATATTACTTCTTTTTCACTTGGCATTATCTTAGGCGTCACGGCAGGAATTATGATTCATATTTCTTGTTTTGAACTTCTGCCAACCGCCTGGAAATATGCATCACCCATTCGCATCATCATCGCTTTTTTATTTGGATTTTGCGTGATGATTTTATGCCATGATTTTCTCGTATTTTAGTTTTGGAAAGATACGATTCTTATTTCTTAGTCATCACTTTTTCTAGTTGCTTGTGATAATGAAGCGGTTCGTGATACGTAATCATTCCCTCTTTTGTCACAGATACTTCTGGAATGGAAACACCTGTTTTCATCTCGATGTAATCTGCTAAAACACGACGATGACAGAACTCATCGATTTCTTCGTGACAAAGGAGAATAATATGATTCCCAAACTTTTCTTGCAACGTCTTTAACAAAAACTCGATATCCAAATCTTGCAATCGTGTTTCGTAGTAACTATCGATATAGGCTTGCTCGATTTCCCTTCGCTTTTGAAGATACTCTTGTACTTTTGTTTCATCATCTTTGATTGCAAGTAGTTCTTTGTATGCTAGGGCATACGGTGTATAGGTGACGAGACGCGGTGCTAACTTTTTATATGCTGGGCCAAAATAATTCCAGGCATTGCCACCATCTCCTGTAATGGAAACTGTATTGCCAGATTTTACATTGGTGTAATTCCCAGTTCCTAAAAGAATCTGATTGATTTCACTTTCATCCATTTGATCCACTTCTTTCACATTACAAATACTTTTTCCTCTTAAGATCTTCTAAAGTATAACCGACGATATGATTTTTGTCATCTGGATACGGAACTTTTCTATCCTCTAAAATAGTAGTAGCATATTCTAAAACCGAATCGAGATTACCGATTTTAGCAGTTCTATTTCCTGTGTGCATAAATCCGACAAACTGTTCGCCAATTTTTTCTTCGACAGAAGTGATTGTTTCTGCATTTTGTTGGCACCACAACGATAGTAATTCCAATTGACTTTGACTTACGGTACTTGGAAATGAGAACCACAGTAATCGATTTTAATTTTCATTTAACAATCTTGCTGTTATATTACCAGTACCATATAAGTTTTTAATGATCGTGGCACGCATTGCTGCATTTTTATTTTGAAGTACACTCGTGTCAATATCATAGATTGCTTGATATAAGTCTTCAAATGCATCCCTATGAGGTTGTTCCCCGTCTCTATCTGTTTTACTCATGATTAATTGATTATCTGTAATGACAACAATTGCAGCATTTTCATAAATTCCAGATGTATCTTGCATGAAAAAATCTTGTAAATTAAATTTTCTTATTTGCTCTTTCCATTCTTTTTCTGTCATACTTTTACCTTCTTTGATACTTTTTGTGTTGTAAAGTCAGCGATTGTTTTTCCAACGATATTGTTACTATCATCGGGCTTTTGAAATTGGTTGTCGTCAATGATAGATGAGGCATATTTTACAGCTATATCCATTCCGTAATAAGTTCCATAGGGTGTTCGAAATCCAACGATAGAATATGGATGCATGGCTTTTTCTTCACATTTGGTAATGATGGGAGCGGCTTGCTGAATGAATCCAGCTAGTAATTCATATTGATTCTGACTAATTACGTCCGGAAAAATGAACCAAAGAACTTGCTCATTGTTTTCATTCGAAATTTTTGCCCATATATTTCCAAAATTGTATTCTTCTTCTATCGTTCTAACATTTTCATGCCAATCAAAGACATGTTTTTGCTTTGGAATTTCATAAATGATTTTCAGAATATCCATTAATGTATCAGTATGAAAATCTCTTCCATGATGACCATTTTCCGTTAAAATCAATTGATTATCTGTAATTATTAAAATGGCAGAGTACTCGGATATCGTTGCCGTGTCTTTTTCTAAAAACCGTTGCAAATCAAAAGTTTTAATACCTCTTTCCAACTCTCTTCGTGTCATTTTCTCACCTTCTAAAAATATAAATAATGGAACCCGAGTTTTTTATAAATAGTCGATGCTCGTGGCAATTCAAAAACTCTCGCAAAAATCAAATTATAGAGTTCATCCATTAAAATGATTGCACAAAGTGTATAACTGATGATTAAAAACGCTTTTTTATTCATATGTCTTGCTAAGTAAAAACAGAATGGTACGACGGCATACATAAGTAGTAAAGCGGAAACACCAAAGACGAGAACACTTCTCGTACAGACGTAACCGTTGATGTCTCCAAACGTCCAGATTTCAGAACTATAATCCCAACACTTTAAATTGGCAAACACATCCATTCCCCAACCTGCTACATATTCGAGGATACCACAAGTGATGGCACTTACTAAGAACACAAACAAGGGATTTTTTCTTTTCTTGTACGTCAAAAAGAAAATGGCCACCGCTCCGATTGCATAGATATTAATCCATGGTGAAAAGTTTCCACCACGCCAAAATACTTCTTTCATGCCGCTATTAAAAAAATAAAATACAACTTCATATAACCAACCGAACATGCCTGCTATTACAATAATCAAGCAAAAAATACCAAGCCAAGTCGGTTTATCAAATTGAAAATCTTCATTTAAATATTTTCGAAACTTCTCTTTCATACTTTTTCCTCACTACATTACTTTTTTTGACTCAACGACAAAATTTAAATATTCCTCACATGCAAGCATTGGTGCTGGTTTTTCATATTCTGTCATGATGATTTTGGATAATTCTTCTTTGGAAATTTTATATTCTTTTAATGTCTCACAGTAACATTTTTGCACTTTCTTTAAGCACTCTTCCAACGTCTCGAATTTGTAAATACCACGATGATTGATATCTGCATTTTCAAACCAATTCCAGTTTCCTTGTTCATCTTGATAAACGAGAAACGTATGAGTTGGATACGGGTTGGAGTATTCTAATGAGACCATTTCAAAAAATGTCTTAATAGCATAGCCATGTTTTAAAAACCAATCTCGCTCTAATTCGACTTGGTCCCAACAAGTTGCAATGCCAGTTTTTAACACTTCCTCTGCATCTTGTAGGCGATACTCTTGAAACCATCGTTCCTGATAACTTTCCTGATTCGGTAAGATTGCTTCTTTTTCTTTGGTTATGTAACCATACCCGATGTTCTTACTCATCCACTTTAGCAGCTCCATTGGTGTTTCTATTTTTTGATACTCTTCTTTCATATAACCTCTCAAGTCCTTAAGCATATATTCATTATACTATAAGTTTATTTTTTTGTATGACATTTCTTTTCTTCTGGCCAAGGAATGATTATGATATCAGGAAATCTTTTTTGCCAAGATGTTACTTTAGCATCATACTCGTGTTTCAGATTATCTTTACAAGGAATCGGTCTTGCTACTTTGTTTAAAATATCCTCTAGCCCATATGGAGCGTAGATAAAAAGATGGCCATCCTTTTTGGTCAATCCGATGGCATGAGTCGTTGCTAAAAATCTAGAGATGGCGTCTTCAGAACTTTTGTATGGTGGAATTTCTCTACCAACCAATTCTTTTTTTCTGATGTGCATTCTAGCTTCATTGGAAACATCGATTGTGTACGGAATCTTTTCTTTTGTGACAAACTCCGTTATTTTCTCATACAGTTTTAAATCCGTTTCTACCGACAAGTCATTTGAGTTATAGTATATCACATCGATATCTTTGATCCCATAGTTTAAATCCCGATGATCCAAACCGTTCCAAATAGTCTGATAAATGGATCCAGCGGCGATGTAATAATCCGGAATCTGTAAGGTGTCGATGTAATCTAGTACCTTCATCAACGATTGATTCTTCTTTAAAATGGAAAGAACCAACTCTTCTTGATTCTTGTTTTTGTTGTTAGCCATATCATCACCTATACTCATTATATCTTAAGTTGAAATGATTGCCAAGAATTGTATTCTATGTAATAATAGTTTTAGGTGATTTTTATGAATAAAAACGAGGAAAAATATAATTACAATAACATCATAGAGGAAAAACTAAATAATGACATAAATCCGATAGATGACGAAAACCTGACAGATATTTATAAACAAAAAATGGATTACAATAAATTAAAACAAGCAAGTTCTTTTCAAGGCATTCAAGATATTTTGAGACAAATGAGAAAAAATACCAATCTTGATAACTATTCTTCTACTCCTCTTTCGAACCAAAAACCTGTATCGCAAGCATCTAGCCAAGCTATTCCTACAACACAAACTGATTTACAAAGAGCGACAAACATTCCTTCGCCAACGTCGAATGGTAGTTCTTTACAAGGAACCACAATAAATTTTCGGAACAGATTATGGGGAAGCCCTAGAGATTATTCCGGAACAGTTTATCAATTCAATCGTGGTGTCATTGGAATTAGTGGGGATGGAAAGATAGCAACTTCTATCATTGATCGAACAGTTCTTCATCATAATGATGCAACTCGTCAAGTTAGTTCTGAATTAGGATTTCCTTCCAATCGGTTAAATAGTACTCCGTTTGAGGCGGGAGAGGAAGCGGCCCAAAACGGTATTGTTCTCATTCAATTAGAAGGTGCATCAGCACTCATTTACTTGCCAGATGAGATACAGGAAGAACAACAAAGTAGTCTAAAGGAAGTGCTAGAACCTAGACAAGGATTTGAAATCAGTTTTACTCACCAAGGACAAATTTATACTGACAACGTCACGTTAGACTCTCTTCTACAATACACTTCTTCATACATTCAGATACCCGCTATGACACGGTAATGATTCCAACAAAAAATTGCACTTCATCAAAGTGCAATTTTTATTATCTTTTTGCTTTTTTTGTGATTAGAAGTTTGTGTATCGATTGTTCTAGTCTCTTCGATATCCTATCTCTGCAAAATCAAGATATAGTCTAATTTTTATCTTTTATATTGAATTTTCGATTGAGACATCTTGTAATCCGACATAATCAAAGTCATTTTCTAAAATGATTTCATCTACTTTTCTAGCATGTAAATCTGGATTTTCATATTTATCGCGAATATGTTTTGCATTTTACTATTGAACTAACAAAGGAGTATTTTATTATTAAAAAACAACCATTGCTAGTTGGTTGTTTCACTCTGAATCCAATTTAAGAACTCTGCACTTCCTTTTATTTCATGATACGAAACTTTGGCAGTCTCATAATCGTGAAGAAAACGAATTGTTTTTTCAACTTCCGGATACAACGATTTTTTAGAAGGCATTCCAAATGATATTCTGTCGCTGGTTCGATGTTTCCTTGCCACCAATATGTACTTTCACAAGTTGTTAATTGACATCTGGAAACTAGTTTCTTTTTTAATAATTCCGTTTAAATGGAGTATGCAATCTCTTTTTTGTCACAAAGTGTAGTGACTACGATATCAGTATCCGTTATTTTACCGTTCCAAGCCTCGTAAATGGAAAAATTAAAAAGTTTGCTTTGCCTTCAATTTCGTTTTCTGCAATAAAACCAAAGTATCTAGAATCATAGGAATCTGTACGGTTATCTCCCACGACGAAATAATTTCCTTCTGGAACTGTCGTCACTTCTAACTCAGAAAGATTAAAATCTGCCGTTTCTTTATGCGTAAACTCTTCTGGTACTTCTTCATCATTTACATACAACTTAGAATTGCGATATTCAATCTTATCCCCAGGAAGACCAATAACACGTTTGATCATTTCACGACCTACTGCTTCATTGTTGATTACGACAATGTCAAAGCGCTTGATATCACTAAACCAGTATGACGTCTTATTTAAAATTAAAATATCGCCGGAAGACAACGTTGGATACATGGAAGTTCCGTTTACTTTTACTGGTGTCACGATAAACACTTTAAGTATAATGACAACTGCTAAAATAATTACATATGGTAACACCGTTTTTACAATATCTTTCATTTCTATCATCCTCTATTCTATACCATTATATCATAAAGTTGTTTTTCTTCCAACGGAAAAACTTCACAAACAAAAAATAAGGCATATGCCTTATTTTGCTTGTCTTGCACGAATCTTGTATTGTCCTTGACGGCCTTTTAAGAAGTTTAGTTTTGCACGTCTTACACGGCCAGCCTTAACAACTGTGATTTTATCAATACTTGGTGAATGAACTGGGAAGATACGATCTACCCCAACACCGTAAGATTCTTTACGAACTGTAAATGTTTCACTTACACCAGAACCTTTTCTAGCTGTACAAATTCCTTCGAATGCTTGGATACGTTCTCTTTTACCTTCGATGATTTTTACATCTACTCTTAGCGTATCTCCAACACGGAATTCAGGTACATTTGGGTTCATTTGTTTGGCATTGATTTTATCGATTACATTTGCCATTAGATATCCCTCCTTTTGTGTTTTCCTGGATCATATCAAAAATAAGTAACAGCGGATCCAACGTTTAAAATTATATCACAAAGGCTTTTAAAAGACAAGCACTTTTTATCTTGCACCTCTACCATAATCATCACGGTAGTAGTTATTTTCTAAAATATTGCTTAATCGTTCTCTTAATTCTGCTTCTAGTATCGATATTTTCTTTTCGAACAATTCCTGTTTTTCTTCTGTCATTAATTTAAAATATTTGTTGTAGGTTTCTTCTCTTAACTTATTTACTTCGTTTAAGGCATGCCGGTATCCTTCTCCCGTATCATCGTCACTTTCATAGAGAGCCATAATCATCTGTAAGAGAAGTTGAAAGCGTTTGTTTAATTTCATATCGATCATTTTTTCGACGAAAGTTGGATTGATGATGACCATTTTATTGACGTTGATGGCATCTTTAATTTTCACGTTTTTCTTTGGTGTGATGGAAAGGCCATTCATCTTATCGTATTCGAAATACGTGATTGACTGTTCATCTTTGTTTTTGACAACGTAATATCTTTGATTGATTGGCATGTTATCCCCTACTTTTCTAATAAATCTGGTCTTCTTTCTTTAGTTTTATTATAACTCATTTTTTGACGGTATTCCATAATTTCTTTGTGATTTCCATTTAGAAGTACATCTGGCACTTTCATTCCGTTAAATTCTCTCGGTTTGGTATACGTTGGATAATCTAATAAATTGTTGTGGAATGAATCTTCGATATGGCTTTCTTCTTGAATGACACCTGGTAGCAATCTGATAACAGAATCCATGATAACCATGCTAGGTACTTCGCCACCAGTTAGAACATAGTCACCGATACTGATTTCCATATCGCAAAAGGAACGAATTCGTTCGTCGAATCCTTCATAATGACCACAAAGTAAAATGAGATGGTTCTTTTTGCTCAAACCGTATGCCACTTCTTGCTGATAAGGTTTCCCATCTGGTGTCAACATAATGACAAGAGAGTCTTCATCACGCAAGTCTTGAATGGCATCGTATATCGGTTGGCAAGTTAGAACCATTCCAGCCCCACCTCCGTAAGGGGTATCATCCACTTTGTGATGCGGGTCTTTGGAGTAATCTCTAAAATTGTGAATTCTTACACTGACATGGCCTTGTTCAATCGCTCTTTTGATAATCGATTCTGTAAGAAAACCATTAAACATTTCTGGAAACAATGTTAAAACGTCTATTTTCATTGAAACAACCCTTCTATCTTTGCATAATCGATTCTTTTGTTTACAAGATCCACTTTTTCTAATAACTCGCGCTCGTATGGAGCGTATACTTTCTTCTCTTTTGTCTTTACAATAAACAACTTATGATTTTTTGCAGATTCGCGAATTTCTGTAATCGTTCCTTTTTCTTCGCCATCCATGTAAATGTGAAACCCAATTAAATCTTGATCTAAATATTCACCTGGTTGTAAGTTTAAATCTTCCCGATTTACAAATACATTTAATCCTTTCATGTAAAGGACATCATTAATGTTATCGATGCCTTCGAATGTCACCATTTCAAATACTTTGTGATGACGATATGAAGTTACAACCTTGGCTTCTTTTTTCTTACCAATATAAAACGTCATCCCCTTTTGAAACACTTTTGGAATCATTTCAAAGTTGGAAAGAATTCGTACTTCTCCTTTAATACCGTGTGTATTGACAATTTTACCAATGTATACGTAATCCATATGGCACCTCCTTTTTACTTTTTAACTTTAATTAATGTCGATCTAGAATCTCTTTTCTTTTTTCTTTTTTCTCTTTTTGGAAAAACTTGAGCACTTTGAGTCACTGTCAAATCGGAGTCATAACGATAATCTAATCTACGTAAATCGTAGTTTTTCTGACGTAATGCTTCTGCTAATAAACCGGAATAATTTTTTTCGTTTAACATTGTTAAACACGATGTTTCGACATCATTTCTTTGTGGCTGTACATATCGTAGTTCATGTACAATATCGAAACCACTCGTTCTCGGAACGACGCGATGTATCACTGTTAAGTTTTCTACTGCTATATACATTTCTAAATACTTGGCTAATATTTTTGTACATTGTTCATCATTTAATCGAGTTGCATTTTTCATAATAATTCCCCCTAAAAATCACTTCATCTACTGTTCTTTATCCATTCGTTTTGTATAAAATTCGTATAACAAAATACTAGATGCAACGGCGACATTCAACGATTCTACTTTAGAAGACATCGGAATGTATAAAAATTTATCGCATAATTCTAAAATTTCTGGTCTGACACCCGCTCCTTCGTTTCCCATAATGAGAGCAAAAGAATTCATGTCGCGCATAGAAAGAGATCTGACGTCATCTCCATATTCTACTTTCGTGCCATAAATTGGAATGTCCTGTTCTTTTAACTTTGCAATGACTTCTTCTAACGAAGCACGCATCGTATTTACATGAAATACCATTCCTTGGGTACTACGAAGAGTTTTGGGATTATACAAGTCGACTGTTCCTTTTCCTAACACGACTGTGTCTACTTCAAAAGCAGCAGCACTTCTAATAATCGTTCCTAAATTGCCAGGATCTTGGACTCCATCTAAAAGTAAAATACGATTTCCTAACTCCGTTACTTCTTTCTTTTTACAAAGTCCTAAAACGTGAACCGGAGAGGTAGTCTCGCATAACTTCTTCATGATTTCCGCACTCACTACGACCGTTGGTGCCGTAATTGGTACTAATTCATCACTTTCTAAAATCACTTCTTGTAAGGAACCAGCCCGATATGCCTCGATAACAGAATGCGTTCCTTCTACTAAGAACAATCCTAATTTATCTCGATACTTTCTATCTTTTAGTTTCATATATGTTTTAATTTTCTCGTTATCAAAACTTGTAATTGTCACATCGCATCACCTAGTTGCTATTATATCAAAAAAAGAAGTCTTTTAACAGACCTCAGTTGATGGTTTATATTCTAAAAAAAGTACTTTCTCAACTCTATTTATACTTTCTTCACTAAAGTCTTCCCTAGGAGGAGTTGTTGCCATTATCAATCTAAAAACCTCTTTTAGTTGAAAATCTATCCTAGGGCTAGTTGTAATCCACTCGTCATTTAACCACATTTGTATAAGAAGTTTTTTTGTTGCTGCGGCATCTTTTCTTTTCATTATTTCGTCTATATAATCTAGTTTTGATTGATATAGTTCTCGATAATTTTTACAATAAACTCCGTATCCTCCATAGTGACTGGAAGCAGGTCCGAGTATTAGTTCGTAGCCGTTCAATTTATAATCCCCATATTTCTTTAGATGGCTTTCATTTTCTATATCCCCCATCCAAGCACCAAATGTAGGTAATACATAAACGTTGTATTCATGATCTATTTGATATACCGGATTATCTACATTTGAGACGCATTCTGCATGAATACATCCACGAATTTGTTTTTCTACCATAGTTATCCCCCTATTGATGCCTAATTATATCACAATAATGCCAGTGCGTCAAATTTAACGTTGTTTTTGTACGATTCCATCTTGAAACAAATAAATATCATCCGCAAACTGGATATCTTCTTTGATGTGAGATGCAATTACAATCAATTTCCCTTCTTTCTTTTTTTCTAATAATAGATTGCGAAGCAATGGAACAGTTTCTTCTTCTACGCCATTAAAAGGCTCATCTAAAATCATGATATCTGGATTTTCCATAATGACTTGAGCAATTCCTAATTTCTGTTTCATTCCCAATGAATATGTCCCATATTTTTTAGGATTCTTGGGATCTAATCCAACTTGAATCATTGCTTTTTCAATTTCAGAACGACCAATTTTATGTTGAATATCCGCTAATATTTCCAAGTTTTTATAACCCGACAAATCATTTAAAAAAGAAGGATGCTCTATTAAGGCTCTGAGTGATGGTGGAAACGAATTGGTTTTGTTATAATCGATTCCATCGAATAAAACTTCTCCAGAAGTCGGTTTATAAAAACCACAAATTATTTTAAGAAGAACACTTTTACCAGAACCATTTCTTCCTACAAAAGCATAAATATGCCCACCTTCTAACGTCATATTGACATCTTTTAAAACATCTTCTGACTTAAATTTTTTACTAATATTTTTAACTTCTATTTTCATAATAAATTTCCTTTCTCAAACAAATAATTACCATTTTTGTGAAAAGATACGATATTGATAACTAAAGTTACAACCAAGCATCCCAATATGATTCCAATAAAATATTTTGTATATAGATAGAAGACGGTATAACACAAAACGATTGCAAAAGCAATAATTGAAACGAGACACCACCATCGATTCTGAGAAGATATTTTGATTCCTATTAATAAAAATGAAAGTGTCATGGTACGAAGGTAATCAAGAAAAAATATGGACGGCGTAATCATTTGAAAAACGTTTTGCCTAGTCGCTACATAATAAATTAATAAAGCAAATAAATATAGAACCGCCTTCATGATTAAAATAAAAATGGCATTCAGTATCCATCGATATAATAGCCAATCTTTCTTTTTGATACGAAGAAAAATATTTTCAAATCCAAAAGAAAAATCATCTAAAAAGATACCGACAGATATTAAACTAATTAAGGTGAAATTCAATAGAGACATTGCTATTGAAATAAGATCTGTATTACGAGATATTCCAAGCATTCGTTCGATACAAGTTTGTACAAAGCGTGTTCGATCCATTAAAACATCACTAGTAAACAGAAGAGCACCAACAATGAGAAAAGCCCAACAATAACGGAAATATTTTTGACATAAAACTTGCATATCTTTTTTCATAAAATATCGAATCATAATTCATTTTGACTTCCTTTCACACGTATTGCCAAACGATATACAATGAACGCAATTAGTAATAGAATCATTATATATGCAGCACTACAAATCAATTCTTCTCTCAATGATGAAAATAAATAGTATCCAAAATAAGAACTGAGTGAAAACCGTGAACGAAAACCGCTGTAAATTGCAATCACGTACCAAACAATAAAAATTAACATGGTTTTCTTTTGACCAATTCGTTCAAAAAGACAGAGTTGAATGATACTTAATATGTTTAAAATCAATAAATAACGAACTACTAAAATTAGTAAGAATGAAACGTTAGTAATGGAATATCGCAAACCATTCAATATTTCGATTCCGTGAACACTCGTCAAATTTAAGATAATCAGTAGAATCGCCAATGACAATATAAATAAAACGATATTTATTATCAAAATACTTTTCATTTTCTCTTTTAAATATTCTTTTTGATTTCGATAACGACACATCATAAAATAATTCTTTTGATAAATTGTGTTTACAGTAACAGTCGATAGTAAAAATAAAATTAATAATGCAAAGCGAAAATGATAAAAAATCAAACTACTAACTAAAGCGGTTTCGTATAAGGTGCTTGTCGATGAGGCGAAAAAACCATAGATGGAAACCAGCGTTGCAACAAAGATAAAAATGCGAAACTCATTTGTTTCCATAAAATTTCGCAGTTGATAACATCTTCCTAGAACTTTATCTTTCACTTGATATCACCAATTTCTCTTTATCTCGATATACAAAATAATAAATCATGATTGCAGCAACATTCAACAGAATTAACCAAATTAGTGATATGATAGATTGATTTGTACCAAAATTCCAAACAGAAAATAAAGATAAGGATGAACTGATACTTGTCATATGGAATACATTAGACAGTAAAAAACTAGATATTCCTACACTGATAACTACTTCCAGGATAAAGAAATAAAAATAAGTGGCTAAGACGGTAACCAGTACATTGGTACTTTTTTTAGAAACAAGCAAAGTGATGGTACTAATTAGCAATCCAACTAAATATAAAGATACAAACCAAATTCCAATTTCAAGCCACGGATTGGCATTCGTCTTGATCCACGGTAAGGCCGCAATCAATGATGATTCCGAAACATTTGCTTTTGTGAGTGCCACATCAAAATGACCAGATAATATAAACGATTCGATAAAAATCATGATTCCAATGATAACAAATCCAGTGGCATACTTCGATACTGATAGATACAGCTTTTTCTGAAATTTCGAATAGTTTTGTCTCGTTAAAATATTTTTGACATATCCTTTTTTTAATTTACGATGCGAGACAATTGCAACTGGTAACACAATTACAAACACAGATAAGATATGTAACCAGCTCATGTTTGTAATCAGGTCAGATGTCGTTGAAAACGTATCTATTTTTTGTGATGGATCTCGGCTTACATAATCTTCACAGTACTCTGAAACAGTCATGTCTTTTAAACATCGCTCTTTTAAAGACGTTTCAAGTTCCTCTATAAAAACCTGATTGTCATGATAACTCCATCCAGTATATACAATTGCTACTCCTACAATCATTAGTAATACGAAAAAAATATAATAACTTTTTATAAAATTCCACATAAATACTCTCCATTTTGTAATTTAGTAAGAAGTTTTTCATTACAAAACTTCTACTAAACTACCAAAGTTCCCAATTACCAGAAAATCTTGTCCCTGTAACCAAAAAGCTCTTTGGTTTTAATTCTAAAGCGACAGCAGGCATCTCCACTGCCACACTGTCATTCATTGTTACCCTTGTACGGTCTGACAATGCATACCACGGTCCATGTTGACTACCTACATCTATTCTAGCTAAAATGGCACGAGGGTCTGCTGATAACGTATCCCATGCACCATATTGTGTCATATATTCTGGACTACCTGTTTCACGATCGTAAACATTCGAAACATAGTTTCCAAATCCTCCCGGAATTACAAAATCTCCACCAAAACCAACATAATGAGAATACTCACTAGTACTTGCATCTACTAGTCTGATTCCCAAACAAGACATAAGAGAAGTTACTAACAGTGAGCATAAAATAATTTTTACAGATTTCATCTATTAATAATTTTCTCTAATTTTTTTACTACTTTACTACTACTGTAATTAAAACTTCTTACTATAATTACAATTCTATTATAGCGCTGGTTCTATTTTTTGACAATATTTTTATTCGTATCGTTTTAATTCATCACGTGCTTCTTTGTAATCTGGAAAGTTTTCTTCGACGACATTCCAGAATCTTTTGGAATGGTTCCCTTCTATCAAATGAGATAGCTCGTGATAAATAACATAATCTAATAAATGGGTATCTCTTTTAATCAATTCCAAATTGAGTGTTACGGCATGGGTTTTGGTATTGCATACACCCCATCTAGATTTCATTTTACGAATTTTTAACGTCGGATATGGAATCACTCGAGAGAATTTATGGTAACATGCATCTAAATGTTCTTGAAACACTGGCCGTGCTTTTTCCAAATACCATTTGTTAATGTCGAAATCCTTTGGAATAAATACTTTGCTAGTACCTAATCGCACTTCTTTTTCATTGGTTCCCACAACGTCGTATTCTTTTCCTAAATAATAAAATTTATCTTCATATGATTCTTTCTTCTTTTGAAATTCATACATACGCTCAATCTCTTTGATATGTTCTGTTAAAATTTTGCGAATCATGCCTTCTGTCGTAAACGGATTGGTTGTCACTTGTAGGACATTTCCTTCTTTGACTCTCATATACGTATTCCGTGTTGTTCTTTTATGTTCAATTTTGACTTCAAGTAAGTCTCCTTTTACTCTGATGTACATCTTAAATCACCATAAACATTATACCGAAAAAAAAGACCTTTCGTAAAGGTCTTTTAGAAACGGCCACCGCCGCCTCCACCTCCGCCGCCTCCGCCGCCGAAGGATGATCCACCACCGAATCCTCCTCCAGAGGAGTATGAACTGCTAGCAGCTTGTGCTCTCGAGATGGTAGAATTTGCTTGGGACAGAGAAGATGATACGGAACGGTTGATTGAACGGGCAATGCTATAAGACAACATGTAGTTGTTCCAAACATACATCGTATCGGTATCGAAGTCTGCAACTTTTAGTTCCATCTGTTTCTTAACTTTGTCAGCAATACCGAATATCGTTGCTGTTACCAAATATTTTTCCCATAAATGAATTTCTGGTAATTCTTTTTCCGGGAATCTACCGAAATCATTTAGGAATGCTCGGTGTGCTAACCATTTGGAATATAAAAGTCTACCTTCTTCACTTCGTTTGACGTAATTGCTAATTTCCGTAAAGTAGAAAATAATAATTGCAAACAATATTCCAAAATAAATTAAATATAACCAACCATTTGAGAAATTACGAAGAGCATAGAAGATGAACATAAATTCAAAGAATGCAACGATGATAACACCTGTCGTAGCAAGACAAGACTTCACATTTGCCTTTTCTACGTATCCTTTCTTTTCTATCTCTTCTTTACTGTTTTCAGTAAACGTATTGATGGTACTGCGAATTCGTCTTGCTTTTGCTTCCGATCTCGTACCATAATCTTGTAGTTCTTTTAGCGTACATTTGTGATCTTTGCCAACGATGGTGAACAACAACTTGATCAACAAATTTTCTTCAGGTGTGCCGTGATAATTGGTATCTATTAACGTCAATTCTGTATCTTTGCTATTTTTCTTTTTGCCAGGAATTTCTTCTGCTTTGATAATTTTTCTACGAATTAAATCTAGAATGGTGGCAGCTACAGAATTCGTCGTCACTTTATTTAGTGTCAAGTATTCGATAGCACCTGGCGTATCTTCGGATGGAAAATCACGGAAGTACTTTTGGCCAAAGGCATTGCGGTCTTTCTGGTTATGGATTAAAGCCCTGATGCCGAATGCTAAGATGATAACAAGTGGAATGAAAAGAATAATCGTCGACTGAATTAAATCTTTGACATTGTTACGAAACAAAATATCTTCTAGTTCTGGCATCATGGCATAATATTCTTGTTTCTTTTCTTCGTCGAATCCTTCTTCTATTTGCTCTTTAATCATCTCTAAGTCGTAGTTAGAAGGATACTCACGGAACCATTTGATATCGGCATCTAAATCTTTGATCCAATCTTCGTTGACAACGTCTTTTAAAGCTTCAATTCGCGCTAAGAAATCTGCTTTCTCGGTGACATCATCAGGAAGAGAATTCACTGCTTCCAAAGCACGATTGTAATAGTACATCGTCTGATTTTCTTCTAAATCTAAGACCGTTTGGGATGCCTCATTAATAAGTTCTATACGGGCTTGTTCGCGGTACGCATTAGCCTCATCAGCCATCTGTTGTTCGTACTGCAAAATATAGTCTCTACCATCGACATTGGATACTTTCGTTCCAGACGGCACTAGTGACTTCGCAAACATAAGACGAATCGTCTCAGCGGTATAAGAGTCTACGTCGTAATCTGTAAAAGAAACCGTACGCGTATCGACGATTTTATTTTCTCCTGTCAAAGGGCCGTGAGACCAAACTCGTAAGTCGGAATCATCTCCCGGCAAATGAATTAAGACTTGAAAGTCTTCGATGTCTTCGGTGTATCCACTTCCTAAAACATTCCAGTAAAGTTCTGCTACATCGTTATGAATGACGACTGCATCTTCAATTGTATATTCGATATAGAATATACTATCTTCGCTACTTGGCATGAACATTTTTAAGTAAACTCCAGCCGTGATGCTTTCTTCTGTGTATACAAATCTATCGCCGTTATCGGCGGAATTTACTTTCCGAAATTCATTTTGAATTCTTGTCATATCGGAAATCGAATGAAAACTGCTTTTTGGAATGCGATAGATTTTAATATCTTTGATTCCTGTTCCATTATAAATATCCGTCGTACCTGCAAAGTTGGCATAGATTCCCGTAAACTTAGTTGCATACGGATTTTGATATTCGATTTCACGATAAGAACCGTTGTACTCTCCCTCTAATGAAATCGCTTCTTTGACAGCGATATCGCCATTTTCTAAAATTGTGATATCGACATAAAAGCGGTCGGTTCCATCGGCGAAAACTGCCATTGGTAAAAACCATATCGCAACGATTAAAACTCTCCAAATATTCGTTGCGAACGATTTGATTTTGATACCGTTTTTCTTGTATTCTCTCATATTTTCCTCCAAAAAAAGCTCACCTATCTAGGCAAGCCATTTCATTCTTTTGCTCATTCTAAAAAGATACTTTTGGTGTTTCTTTTTCAGATTCTTGAATTTCAAAGAATTCTGCTTTTTTGAATCCAAATAAAGATGCAACAATGTTCGTTGGTACCGTTTGTACTTTGTTGTTGTACGTTAGAACGGTATCGTTATAGAATTGTCTTGCAAGCGCAATCTTTTCTTCTGTGTCTTTTAAGTCGTTTTGTAAACTTAAGAAATTTTGATTGGCTTTTAAATCTGGATAACTTTCTGCTAGAGCAAACAATTTAGAAACTGCTTCTGTCAACATGTTGCTATTTTTCATTTCTTCTTCTGGTGTTTTAGAAGATACAAATGAATTTCTTGCTTGGATTACTTCTTCTAAGGTTGAACTTTCATGTTTCGCATATCCTTTTACTGTTTCTACTAAGTTTGGAATCAGGTCTGCTCTTCTCTTTAGTTGGACATCAATTTGACTCCATTGATCATCTTTTTTGTTTCTTAGTACTACTAGACTATTATATGTTGCAGCAACGATAATTAGTAAAACTACGACGATGCCGACTACAATCCAAATCCACATATACTTTCCTCCTATCGTTAGTTAAATTATATCGAATTTTTATAAAAAATACTACTGTTTTTGTATATTATTATTAAAATAATTCATACTAACATACGAAAGGATGATCATATGGACAATATTGATATTAGAAAACACATTATTCAAAATTTTAAAGGAGACGACGAGAATGCTCTTAGAGAGTCAATCGAATCTTCCATTCAAGAACAAGATGAGATGACTTTGCCAGGAACAGGAGTGTTTTTTGAACTGTTATGGCAAAATGCAAACGACGATATGAAAAATCAAATCTTGACGACTTTGAAAACTGCTATCAATGCAAAATAAAAACGGGAATTCCCGTTTTTTATTTGTCTCTTAATGTTGCATGACAAGTCTTACAAACTTCATCGATAATCTTATTAAATACTTGCATGACTTCTTCATCGTTCAATGTTCTCGTTGGATCATTAAATGTGACAGTGTATGCAATAGAGCGATTACCCTCACCTACGTTTTCGCCAACGTATACATCGAATACAGAAATGTCTACCAAGTTTCTGCCACCAGCACGACGAATGACATTTGTAATTTGATCGTTTGTAACATCTTTAGAAACGATAAATGCCATGTCTTTTGAAATCTCTGGATATTTTGGAGCCGCTTTGAATTTCAAGTTCTTACCTGGTTTCATCAAAGCAGTCATAGAAAGTTCCATTACATAAACATCATCTTTGCAAGTAGATGGATGAACTTTACCGATGATACCAATCGGTTTTCTATCTAGCAATACTTCCGCACTGATACCTGGATGAAGGTCTGCAATTTCTTTTGGCTGGAATGTATAGCGATTTTGGAATCCTAAATAATTTAAAACGTTTTCGCAAATTCCTTTCATTAAGTAGAAATCGGTCTTCATACCAGTCGTGCTCCATGAATTTTGGATATAGTTTCCTTTCATCAAAATGGCTACTTTTGCATCTTCTTCACGATTCTTATCGTAAGTGTTTGCAATTTCATAAATCATAACGTCGCTTACTTTTCTTGCCTTGTTGTATTCATAAACGGTTAGCAAGGATGGTAAAATACTCGTCCGAATGACACTTTTATCGACACTCATCGGATTTGGTAAAACGATTTGTTCTTTTGTTTCATAACGGAATTTAGAGGCCATCGTTGGTGATGTTAACGTATACGTTTTTACTTCGTTTAAACCAAGACTACGAAGTCTTTTTGATAAGTCTTTGCGAAGGGCAACGGCACCGACATACGCACCTTTTCTAATTGGAACTCGAGGAAGTGTCGATACTAAATTTTGATATCCGTAAAGACGACCGATTTCTTCGGCAATATCGTTTACGTTTGGATCGATATCTAATCTACGTTTTGGAATCTCAACTGTAAATACTCCATTTTGCAATATGTATGGGAAATCTAAACGGTCCAATTCATGTTCCATATCACTTTCACTAATTTCGATTCCTAGTAATTTATTTACTTCTTCTTTTCGGAACGTTACTGTTTTCTTTTCATCTGGAATACGGTTTTCTAAAACACTGCCTGATACAATCGTAGCATCTGCATATTTCTCTAACAAATGACAAGCACGATCTAAGGCTTGTTTGGTATATTCTTCACTTAGGCCTTTGCCATAACGAATGGATGCCTCACTCTTCAAGTTTAATCTAGCAGAAGTATAACGTGTCTGAACAGGATTAAAAATGGCACTTTCGATAAAGATGGTCTTCGTATTTTCATCAACATCACTATTTAAACCACCCATAATTCCGGCGATACAAACAGGTTCTTTGCCATCCGTAATGACGATATCGTTTGCTTCTAGAATTCGTTCCTTACCATCTAACGTTACAATTTTTTCGCCTTCTTTAGCATTTCTTACTAGGACCTGTTTTCCTAGTTTGTCATAATCGAAGAAATGAAGTGGCTGACCGTATTCTAACATGACGTAGTTAGAAATATCAACGACGTTATTAATAGAACGCATTCCTGCTGCTACTAGACGTTTCTTGATAAAATCAGGGCTTTCTTTAATCACGACGTTCTTAGCAATTTTACCAGAATAGTATGGACAATCTTGTGTCTCTACTTTGAGATTGATATAGTCAGCAATCTTTTCTTTGGATTCTTTGTAACTACGTTCTGGAAGAGTTACTTTACGATTTAAAATAGCAGCAATTTCATATGCAAAACCGATATGGTAATAACAATCGTTATTTCTATGTTTATGAATATCTAGTTCGTATCTCGTATCATCAAGCCCCAAGTATTTCATCGGATCTTCCCCAACTGGAGCATCATCTGCTAAAACGTGAATTCCTTTGGCATACGTTTCGTCTGTTTTTTCTTCTAAACCAAGTTCAAATAAAGCACAAATCATTCCGTTTGATTCTTCGCCACGAATCTTGCTTGCTTTGATTTCAAAGTCTCCTGGAAGAACTGCTCCTGGCATGGCAACGATTACTTTAATGCCTTCTTTTACATTTTCTGCACCGCAGACGATTTGTGTCGTATATCCGTTACCGATTTCTACTTGGCATACATGTAGGTGGTCACTGTTCGGATGATCTTTGCACTCTACTACTTTACCGATTACCAAATGATCGATATGATTGGTAATTACTTTCTCAACATTGATTCCCGCTTTGGTAATTTTAACTGCTAATTCTTTTAAATCTTGGTCTTCAATATCAATATAATCTTTGACCCATTCTAAACTAATCATGTTGACCTTCCTTTCTATCAAATGGTTTGACTACTCTTAAATCGTTCAAATAAAAGGTACGAATATCGTCAATATCATACTTTAACATTGCTAGTCGTTCGGCACCAAAACCGAATGCAAATCCTGACCAAACAGCTGGATCATAACCACAATTACGAAGTACGTTCGGATGAACCATACCTGCTCCAGCAACCGTTATCCAACCAGTGTTTTTACAAAGGCTACAACCTTTTCCATGGCAGTTAAAACAAGAGATATCGACTTCTACAGATGGCTCTGTAAATTGGTAATAACTTGGACGGAATCGCGTTTCTACAGATGAACCGAATAGTTCTTTGACGATTTCATCGACCGTTCCTTTTAAATCGGATAGAGAGATGTCTTTGTCTACCAACAATCCTTCAATTTGCATGAACTGATGAGAATGCGTTGCATCGTCATCATCTCTACGATACGTTTTACCTGGACAGATCATACGAACTGGTTCCGTACCGTTATACTTCATCATCGTTCTAACTTGAACTGGAGAAGTTTGACTACGAAGTAAAATTTCATCATCTTGGATGTAGAACGTATCTTGAGCATCTCTTGCGGGATGTCCTTTCGGAATGTTCAAAAGTTCGAAGTTGTACTTATCTTCCTCTACTTCTGGGCCATCGACAACATCGTATCCCATACGAAGACAAACGTCCTCTACTTGTTCGATTACTTTCTCCAAAATGTTCGGAGCACCGACATGTACCTCGGTAGCGGGAAGGGTCACATCGATTCGCTCTTTGTTCAATTTTTCTTTGATTTCAGCATCCTTGAAACTTTGTTCCTTTTCCATTAGAATCGTACTGATTTCGTTTTTTAGTTCGTTTGCAACTTTCCCAACTTCTTTCTTTTCTTCGATAGATAAAGATGCCATATCTTTGGTAAGTGCTGTTACCATTCCTTTTTTTCCTAAATATTTTACTCTCAAATCTTGTAAATCTTTACTCGTTTGTACGTTTTGTAAATCTGTTTCTAATTCATTTTTGATTTCTTGACTCGTTTTCGTAATATCCATGATAATCCTCCTTTTAAATATTTATGAATATAGCGGATGCAGTCCCGTCTTCTACTCCCTAATAGTAAGTTGTGTCTGCCACCCTCTACGATAATCAATTCTTTCTTTTTACTTTTTACATGACGATATGCATAGTAAGATGCCTTCTTTGGAACAACCTCATCTTTGTCTCCTTGCATAACGAGTACTGGACATGTCACCTCATCCAAAAGTGGTCGTTCTTCCGCAATCAACTTTCGCAATTCTTTATGGGCTTTACGGTTGACGCGAAATAGTTTGCGAATCATATTTTGATAAGAAGAGTCTTCTTCTTTGATGGCTTTTATGGGATGAGCGATATCTTCTGCCATCTGTAAGAAACTGCCACAGTACACGCCTGGAGAAACTAAAACTAGTTTCTTTACTTGTTTGTATTTAACTGCCAGTTCTACTGCTAACATTGCGCCCATCGAATGACCTACTAAATAGACTTTACGGTATCCTTGCGATAAGAGATACATCATCCATTCTTCCACATCATCTTTCCAATCTTCTTTGCTGACACCCTTTAACTTGCCATCTTCGTGACCGGAAAGAGTAAATGCAAAGACGTCAAACTTGGGTTCTAAGTTCAAGTCTGCTACTAACTCTTCCATCTCGATAGATGATGAAGAAAAGCCGTGAATAACTAATATGGCAATGTGACGTTTTCGCAAAATATATCACTCCTTCCATAAAAAAAGCATTTCCTCCAAAGGACGAAATGCTTTCGTGGTACCACCTTATTTTATCATAAAAAACTATGACCTCTTTTTGGATAACGGGAAAAACCGCCTACTATTAATAGGAGCTCGGAAAGCGAATTCATAAACCGTGTTAAACTTGTTCCATCAACCCAAGTCTTTCTATCTAACAGGAAGTTTACTACTACTCTTTCGTCAAAAGCCGATAGACTTAATATAGCACAAAAATCAATTCCAGTAAATACTTTTTTGACGATAGTGTAATTAACTTGTGATAATGTCATAGTGTAATTAACTTTTGAATATGTCATAAT
>OMBA01000331.1_pt1 | contig 30966 bp, 33 predicted proteins | sample 1673441 | NCBI WGS metagenome assembly OMBA01 (sample SAMEA103958111, study PRJEB25191) | human gut metagenome | biome: human-associated habitat [ENVO:00009003]; feature: intestine environment [ENVO:2100002]; material: feces | place: Germany | collected 2013/2015
ACGCCCGCTCAGACAAGCGCTGCGGCTGACGCCACCGGCCGATTTTTCTCCCGCTCCGTGGGCACCGGGCGCAGACGGAATGGGCGGGGAGCTGCACCAGTGTTAGATGGAAGGTCCTCAGGCGGTGCGGACGCAGGCGGGTGAATGGGAAGTGTACGCAGGCAAGGAAATTCTTTTATAGGACTGTCGAAATGGATGGGAACGCTAAGAGTCAGAGTGAGTGGGCCCGGCGTCGGGGCCCGGCGACAGGAATTTTTCACCTGGCCGGCGGCCCCTTTTCTTTGCGACCTTTCTTTTCTGGGCTGTGAAATGAAGTGACCATGGCATCACATGCCAAAAAGGCACGTTGCCGGGGGCTTCCCCGGCGGAAAGGGGAAGCTCCCGCGGCAGCGAAGGATGTGGGCCTGCACCGCCTGTGCGCAGCGGGAAATGTCGCAATGTCGTCGGCACCGACAGGGCCGGAAAGAACAGCGTAGGGCTGTGCCCGCATCGTTAACTTCCGGCAGGGGAGTATCCCAATGTCGCCCCGCATCGTGCAGGAATACAGTATGCCATTGAATGTGAGTCCTGCTCCGTCTGCGCAGCGCAGGGAAGCGTTGGTACAGCTCCCCGACCATTCCGTTGGAGACCGGCCCGCAGGGCAAAATTTTCATGGGCCGCCGTGAAGCCGGAGCGCCTGTCTGAGCGACCGCAGGGAGCGAGTTGCGTGGAGGTAGGCGGCGCGGGGGAATTTTAGGTTGGAAACGTGGGTGGCTGTTCTTTCCTTTGCTTCGTTTCCTGACTGTCAGGACAGGAAGGAAATGAAGTCTCCAATGTGGCAGGATGCCATAGAAAGAGAATAGGAAAATGAAGCACTTACGGTAGCGAAGGATGTGCGCCCGCTCCGTGCGGGAACTACGATAAGAGCCGTTGATGAAGTGCGCACCACCTGCGAAGGGGAAGGGGGCGTCGGCGGTATTGCTCCCCGCCATCTTTCCGTTGCGCCCCGCATTCCTCCGGGGTAAGATAAATAGAAAATGAAGGAGGGATAGTATGATTCAGGAAGAACGACTGAAACAGACATTCTGCGATCTCGTCCGCATCTACGCGCCCAGCGGCGATGAATGCGCGGTGCGGGACTATCTGAAAATGCGTCTGAAAAAGATCGGCGCGCGGGTGACGGGAGACGGCGCCGGGGAAGCCTCCGGCGGGAAGTGCGGCAATCTCATCGCCGTATTCCCGGCGACGGCGGAAGGCATGCCTGGCATCGCCTTCACGGCGCACATGGACTGCGTGGAGAACTGCCGGGACATCGAGCCGGTGCTGGAAGACGGCGTATTCCGCTCGAAGGGGGACACCATCCTCGGCGGCGACGATAAGGCCGGTGTCGCGGCGATCGTGGAAGCGCTCACAGTGATGAAAGAGACCATGATCCCTCACGGGAAAGTGGAAGCCATTTTCACCGTGCAGGAAGAAACGAGCCTCGCCGGTTCCCGCCATTTCGACGGGAAGCATGCGGAAGGCATTGACTTCGGCTATGTCCTCGATGTGGACGGCGCGCCGGGGACGCTGGTCACGCAGGGGCCGGGAGAATACCAGGTGACCTGCACCATGCGCGGCCGGGCGGCCCATGCGGGCATCGCGCCGGAAAAGGGCGTGAACGCCGTGCGCATGGCGGCGCTCGCCATTTCCCGCATGCCCGACGGGCGTATCGACGAAGAAACGACCTGCAATACCGGCGTGATCGAAGGCGGCCGGGCTACGAATATCGTACCGGAGACGTGCTGTATCCATGCGGAAGCGCGGAGCCTGGATAAGGAAAAGCTTCTCGCCGTGGTGCGCGCCATGGAGGCGGCGCTCCGGAGCGTGGAAGACGATTTCCCTGAAGGACGGGCGGAAGTGGAGACGAAGGAACTCTACGAAGGATTCCGTATTCCCGAAGACCACGCGCTGGTGCGTCTCTTCCGGGCGGCGTGCGCGGAAAAGGGATTCCCCGTGCGCATCGGCAGGACAGGCGGCGGCAGTGACGCGAACTGGTTCCATAAGAACGCTTTCCCGTCGGCGCTCATCGGCGTGGGCATGACCGATTTCCACACGTCCGGCGAATCCCTTCGGGAGAAAGATCTCTGCGATACGGCGGAGCTGGTCTATGCCATCATCGAGGCGGGCGCGCATTTCGGAGCGCATGAAAAATAAGTCCAATAAAAAAGAGCGGCGTTTCATGACGCCGCTTTTTGCGTGCCGGAAATTCCGGCGGCTCTATTTTTTATTTTCTTCCAGATAAAAGCCTTTGCGGATGGCAGTCTCCCCGTACTTCTCCTGAATGGCATCCACCGCGCGGGCCGCTTTCCGCAGGGCCGTCCGCCGGTCTGGGAAAAGAGAAGGAGAATCGATCTCCGGCGAGAGATTCGAACAGGTCACGCCGGTGAGGCGCACCGCTTCCGTCCGGGGAATGCGTTCCAGCAGCCGCAGCGCCGCTTCCTCGATATCTTCCTGCAAATTCGTCGCTTCCTCGAAAGACAGGGAGCGCATCACCGTGAGGAATGACGAAAAGCGGACTTTCAGCGACACCGTGCGCGCGGCGAGATGTTTCTTCCGGAGCCGCCGCGCCACCACGTCGCTGTGAATGGCGATGCGCCGCCGGATCTCCGCCGTGTCGGTGAGATCGTGCTCATAGGTCTCCTCGTCGCCGATGGACTTCACCTCCCGCACGGGCCGCACCGGCCTGTCATCAATGCCGTCGGCAAGCGCCCGGAGGAGCGCCGCCTGGCTGCCCACGGCCATTTCCACAGCGCCGGGAGCGGCCCGCTGGATATCGCCGATGGTGCGGAATCCCGCCTCCGTGAGGCGCCGCTCCGTCGCCGCGCCCACGCCCCAGAGCCGCCGGATGGGGAGCGGCGCGAGGATCTCCTTCTCCCTGCCGTAAGGGATGATAGTGAGCCCGTCGGGCTTGTCCATATCGCTCGCCATTTTCGCGAGAAACTTATTCGGCGCGATGCCCGCCGAAGCGATAAGGCGGGTCTTCTCAAAAATTTCCGCCTTGATGGCCCGGCCGATCGCGCCCAGCGTGGGATACTGCTTTCCCATGCCGGTGATATCCATGAAGGCCTCATCCAGTGAGATCGGCTCGATGGCCGCCGCGTAGTGGAGCATGATCTGATGAATCTCATCGGACGTCTTCTTATACAGCTCAAAATGAGGCTTCACGAAAATGCCCTCCGGGCAGAGCGCCCGCGCCCGGCTCATGGGCATGGCCGAATGGACGCCGTAGCGCCGCGCCTCGTAAGAAGCCGTGGACACCACGCCGCGCCCCGACAGGCCGCCCACGATGACCGGCTTTCCCTTCCACTCCGGATGCTCCCGCTGCTCGATGGAAGCGAAAAAAGCATCCATATCCACATGCATGATCCAGCGACGCACAGCCGTTCCCCCCTTCCTTTTTCTCTATTATACCATTGCGCCGGAGAAGAAATTGAGAAAGGTTTTCAGCGCCCCGTTTCAATTGCCGCGGCAGATGATATAATAAAAATACCGGCGCAGAGCCGGAAAAGAAAAGGAGGACTACCAATGGAAAGCTACAGCAGAACCAGATCTGTATGGCAGCGGGCAAGCGCCGAAGAAAGACAGCAGGCGCTGGACTACTGCGAAGGATATAAAACATTTCTCGACACCGCGCGCACCGAGCGCCTCGCCGTGACAGAGATCATCGCCCAGGCCGAAGCGCGGGGATTCCGCCCCCTCTATGAAATGACCGAACTGAAAGCGGGGGACAAAGTCTACTGGAATCAGAAAGGGAAATCCGTCATCCTCGCGGTCATCGGCGAAGAACCGGTGTCCGCCGGCATCAAGATCGTCGGCTCCCACATCGACGCGCCCCGCCTCGACCTGAAAGCCAATCCCGTCCACGAACAGGACGGCATCGTCTACTTCCGCACCCACTACTACGGGGGCATCAAGAAATACCAGTGGACCTGCACGCCCCTCGCCCTGTGCGGCGTCGTCTTCACGAAAGACGGGAAAAAAGTCGATATCAATATCGGCCTCAAAGACGATGATCCCATTTTCTACATCACCGACCTGCTCATCCACATGGCGCAGGACCAGATGAAAAAGACCCTCGCCGACGGCGTCACCGGCGAACAGCTCCAGGCCGTCATCGGCACGAACGCCGACGAAGGAGAAACGCCGAAAGAAGCGATCATGAAACTCCTGAAAGACGCCTACGGCATCGAAGAAGAAGACTTCGCCGCGGCGGAACTCGAACTCGTGCCCGCCATGAAGAGCCGCGACGTCGGATTCGACCGCTCCCTCATCGCCTCCTACGGCCAGGACGACCGCGTCTGCTCCTACGCCAATATGAAAGCCATCTTCGACGCGAAGCCCGGCACGAAGACCCAGGCGGCGCTCCTCACCGACAAAGAAGAGATCGGCTCCTACGGCAATACGGGCATGGAATCCTCGTACTTCGTGAAATTCGTCATGAAACTCCTCGCCCTCCAGGGCCGCGGCGGGCTCCTCGACTTCTACGAGGCCATGGAAGCCAGCGAAATGCTCTCCGCCGACGTGAACAGCTGCCTCGACCCGATGTTCGCGGAAGTCTCCGAAAAAGACAACTCCGCCCTCCTCGGCTACGGCATCTCCCTCACCAAGTACGGCGGCTCCCGCGGCAAAGCGGGCAGCAACGACGCCAACGCCGAATTCCTCCAGAAGATCCGCACCATCTTCAACGAAGCCGGCGTAGCCTGGCAGATCGGCGAACTCGGCAAAGTCGACCAGGGCGGCGGCGGCACCATCGCCTTCATGATGGCCAACTGGGGCGCGGAAGTGGTGGACTGCGGCACAGCGATGCTCTCCATGCACGCGCCGTACGACCTCCTCTCCAAGGCGGATGCCTACGAGACGTACAAGGCGTACAAAGCCTTCTTTGAAAGTAAATAAATGGCACAATAAAAAGGCCGGCTCCCTTCAAGGAGGTCCGGTCTTTTTGTGTGTCCGAGTTGCGGGCTCAGAGGGAGGCACCGAGGGCGCGGGCATCTTCGAGCTCCTTCCGTCCGGCGATGTCGCCGGGCTTCACCACGCCGCCGCAGAGGACTTTGCCCAGGCTCCGCCAGCCGATGTGTGCTTCGAGACGGTCGTACCACGTCTCCGGGTCGGTGAATTCATGACCTTCTGCCGCCATGAGGAGCACCGTGTCTTTCACAGGATTCGCGTAGTCCGGGGTGCATTCTGCCACGGTGAAGAGGCGGTCGAAGGCGGTCTTCAGCGTGCCGGAGATCGCCCAGTAGTACACCGGCGAAGCGAGGACCACCACGTCGGCTTCGCGGTAGGCGGGGTAGATCTCGTCCATGCCGTCGCGCTGCACGCACGGATGGGCCGGGTCTTTGCCGCCGCCCCAGCAGCCGCGGCAGGGATGGATGTCCATGCCGGCGAGGAAAAATTCTTTCACTTCGTGGCCGGCGCTCTCCGCTCCTTCGCGGAAGGCTTTCGCGAGGAGGGACGTATTCCCCGTGCGGCGGGGACTGCCGTTCAGGATGATGATGCGCTTGCCCATGTCAGCCCTCCTTCCGGATGGTGTCCGAATTCTGGTTGTACGCCTTGGCTACGCATTTCCACTGGCCGTCCATCTTCAGGAGGAGCAGCACGTCCGTGAAATCGATGCGGCCGCCCCAGCCCTCCTCAAGCACGCGCGCCACGGCGAGCGACTCTTCTACGAGGAGCACGTCCACGCGGGCCTTGAAATGGTCGCCGCCGGGGACGGTGTCCACATTGTGGTAGAACTGCTCGATAGAGCCGTGCTCCAGCCGGCCGTCGAGCCAGCCGAAGAGGACCGCGTCGTCTGTGAACAGCTCCTTCGCGTAGGCGCTGTTTCCTTCGGCGACGCTCCGCACGAATTTCATGGCCGCTTCCTGGACGGCTTCGTATTCAGACAGTGGTGCTCTCATGATGATGCCTCCTTCAGGACAATGGGGACATTGACGGGCGTCCCCGGTTTCTTCTATAATCTTAGGAAAGAATAGATCATCTCACAAGTACGCACAATAAAGTGTGGTACTTACGAAAAGGAAAGCATAAAGGAGGCAGCCATGGGGCAGCGGTGCATCGCCGACGAAAACCTGAAACAGACCGGATTCAGCTATACGCTCTCCCTCATCCAGGGGAAGTACAAGATGACCATCCTCTACACGCTCATGGAATTCGGCGTGGTGCGGTTCAATGAAATGAAGCGCTACATCGGGACCATTTCCTACAAGACCCTCAGCACCGCGCTCAAAGAGCTCGAAGCGGACGGCCTCGTGCACCGGGAAGAATACCCGCAGATCCCGCCGAAGGTGGAGTACAGCCTCACCGAGCGGGGCCGCTCCCTCATGCCCATCCTGGACGGCATGTGCGAATGGGGCGACCGCCACCGCCTTTGAATGCCTTGCCGGGCGAGCTCGCCCGTGGTAAGATACAGGAAACAAATAAAAATCCCTGCCGCCGGGTAGGGAAGAAGCGCTTTGCCGCGTATCGTCAGGCCATAGAAGATACGCGGCGGGGCGCTTTTTGTTTTTCAGAAAGGAGAAACAGCATATGATTTCCGCATGGCTCGATCTGCTCCTCGCAGGCATCCTCGAAGTCGTCTGGTCCACCTGCCTCAAAGAATCCCATGGCTTTTCCAGCCTGCCGTGGTCCGTGGCCACGATCGCCGGGATGCTCGCGAGCTTCTGGTTCCTCGCGCACGCCGTGAAAGTCCTGCCACTCGGCACATCCTACGTCATCTGGACCGGCATCGGCGCCGTGGGGGCCTTCCTCTGCGGCATCCTCATCTTCCACGAACCCGTCACCCTCCCGCGGTGCTTCTTCGCCGGCCTCCTCCTCTGCGGCATCATCGGCCTCAAGCTCACCGCCTGAAAAAAAGGAGAACTCCAGCGCAAAATTCCCGCGGGCACGAGAGAATAGAATGTCCATAAGGGAGCGCGCTTGCGCGCGGCACAAAATTCTCATGGGCATGAGTGGAAAGGAAATATTCTCATGTGGGCCCGCGTCCCATGAGAAATCACGCTGCTACAAGGGAGCCGCAAAGCGGCGACACAAATCTTCCACGGGCATGAGAGAAAGGGAACGTCCTCTATGTGGGCTCGCATCTGTATGAGAAAATACGTCCTCATACGGGATGTGCGTCCGCAAGGATGCACGACACAGACAAGCATTGGTGCAGCTCCCCGCCCATGCCGTCTGCGCCCGGTGCCCGCGGAGCGGGAGAAAAATCGGCCGGTGGCGTCAGCCGGAGCGCTTGTCTGAGCGGGCGTCGTTCTTTGTGAGATAATCAGAAATCGTTCTGAATGTGCTGAAAGCTTTCAGCCCGCGAGTTGCGCGGAGGGTAGTGACCGGTCCGATTTTTCAGGGCGCTGACGTGGGCGGCAGCTTTTTCTCTTTGCTTCGTTTCTCTTTTTTGGCTGGCCAAAAAGAGAAATGAAGCCTCAAATGCAGCTCGGAGCTGCAGAATGAATATAGAAAAATGTAGCTCCCGCGGCAGCGAAGTGTGTGGGCCCGCTCCGCGCGGGAATATAGTACTGTATTGCATGTGGGCCCGCGCCGACAGCTCCCGACAGGACAACATGGGCCTGCGCCCGCACCGCGCGGGAATGCGGCACAGCGTCGTATGTGAACCCCATGCCGCGGCGGCTGTGGGAAACGTTCTCTTCATTGTGCGCTGCCGGTGGAAATGCTATAATATGAAAGTATATTTTCCCCTTCGGGAGAAGATAAAATGATAAAAATGACAGTGTTTCATATGGGATAGAAAGATTCAAGGGAGGACAATTTATGTGCGGTATTGTAGGCTACACAGGCAAAGGAGAAGCGTCGGAGTTTCTGATTGACGGGCTTCGCCGTCTGGAATACCGCGGATATGATTCCGCCGGCATCGCCGTATACGACGGTGAAAAGATCGTCATTGAGAAGAAAGAAGGGCGTCTCGCCAATCTGGAAGACGCACTGAAAGCGCATCCCCTCCGGGGACATGTGGGCATCGGCCACACCCGCTGGGCGACGCACGGCGCGCCTTCGGACATCAACGCCCATCCTCACGGCGACTGCCATAATCATTTCGTGATCGTCCATAACGGCATCATTGAAAATTACATGGAGATCAAACAGGAGCTCATCAAAAAAGGGCATGTGTTCAAATCCGAAACGGACTCGGAAGTGGCGGCGCACCTGGCGGAGGAGCTGGACGACGGCGATTTCCTTTCCACGGTGCGGAAGGTGCTGAAGTACATCACCGGCACCTATACGCTGCTCTTCATGGATAAGAATGATCCGGATACGATCATCTGCACCAAGAAGGATAATCCCCTCGTCATCGGCCTCGGGGACGGAGAGAATTTCATCGCTTCCGATATTCCCGCCATCATCAGCCGCACACGGCGCATCTATGTGCTCGACGACGGCGAGATCGCGGTGGTGCGGAAAGACGGCGTCACCGTATATGACTCGGAAGGGCTGCCGATCTCCAAGAAAGTCCAGGAAGTGACCTGGACGGCGGAAGCGGCGGAAAAGGGCGGCTACCCGCACTTCATGCTGAAAGAGATCTATGAACAGCCGAAAGCGGTGCGCGATACCGTGCAGATCCACGTAAACGACGCCGACGAAGTCGTCTTCGATAATCTGAAATGGACGAAGGCCGACATCGGCCGGATCGACCACATTCTCATCACGGCCTGCGGCACGGCGTATCACGCGGGTCTTGTGGCGAAGTATTATATCGAGCGCTTTGCACGCATTCCCGTGTCCGTGGAGATCGCGTCGGAATACCGCTACAGCCATCCGCTCACGTCGGAAGGGACGTTCGTGATCGTGGTGAGCCAGTCCGGCGAGACCATCGACACGCTGGCGGCGCTCAAGGAAGCGAAGCGCCTCGGCGCGCAGAGCCTGGCTGTGACGAATTCCATCGGTTCCTCCATCGCCCGCGAAGCGGATTACACCGTGTATACTCTCGCGGGACCGGAGATCGCCGTAGCGTCCACGAAAGCGTATACCACGCAGCTCGTGGCGCTTCTCATGCTGGCGCTCTACATGGGGCAGGTGAAAGGGACGGTCTCTCCGGAAGAGGTGAAGGATATCATCGCCGCGCTGAAAGCGCTGCCCGACGACATTGAAAAGGTGCTGGCCGACAAAGAACGGGAGCGCATGGCGGGATTTGCGGATTCCCTCATCCGCGCGAACGATATCTTCTACCTGGGCCGCTCCATCGACTACGCCATTGCCATGGAAGGCGCGCTCAAGCTGAAAGAAATTTCTTACATCCATGCGGAAGCCTATGCCGGCGGTGAACTGAAGCACGGCACGCTCGCGCTCATTACGCCGGAGACGCCGGTCATTTCCGTGGTGACGCAGGATGAGATCGCGCCGAAGATGTACAGCAATATTCAGGAAGTGCGCGCCCGCGGCGCGGAAGTCATCGGCATCGGTTACGAAGACGATGAAGAGATCGAAAAATACACCACCGCCGTGGTCCGCATTCCGCGGGTCGCCGAATTTATCGCGCCCATCCTTTCCGTCATCCCCATGCAGCTCCTTGCGTACTACACCGGGATCAAGAGAGGCAACGACGTGGACAAGCCGAGGAACCTGGCCAAGTCGGTCACGGTAGAATAATTTCATACATGGCAGAGACGCTGATTTCCCAGGGAGGTCAGCGTTTCGTTGAAATGAGGAGGCAAATCATGGAGACTATTTTTTCCGGGATTCAGCCGAGCGGCGATCTGACGCTCGGGAATTATCTGGGAGCGCTGAAAAATTTCATTCCTTTCCAGGACAGCGCGGAATGCTATTACTGTATCGTTAATCAGCATGCTATCACCGTGCCGCAGGACCCGAAGCAGCTGCATGAACGCACGAGAAATCTGGCAGCGCTCTATATCGCGGCGGGCCTCGATCCGAAGAAAGCGACGATCTTCGTACAGTCCGAAGTGCCGGAACACGCGCAGCTCGGCTGGATGATCATCTGCACGGCCTATGTGGGTGAGATGGAGCGCATGACCCAGTATAAATCCAAGGCGAGAAAAGAAGAAGCGAAGGAAGGCTTCATTCCGCTGGGGCTCATGACCTATCCGCCGCTCATGGCCGCGGATATCCTGCTCTATCAGGCGACGCTCGTGCCGGTCGGCGAAGACCAGCGCCAGCACATGGAGATCACCCGGGATCTGGCGGAAAGGTTCAACCGGAAATACGGAGAAGTCTTCACGCTGCCGAAGATGTGGGCGCCGAAAGGCGGCGCGCGGGTCATGAGCCTTCAGGACCCGACGAGCAAGATGAGCAAGTCCGACGACAACGAAATGGCCACCATCCACATGCTGGACGAACCGGACGTGATCGTGAAGAAAATCAAGCGGGCCGTGACGGATTCCCTCGGCCATGTGCATTATGATAAGGAAAATCAGCCCGGCGTCTCCAATCTCATGAGCATCCACGCCGCCGTTTCCGGCAAAAGCTTTGAAGAGATCGAAGCGATGTACGAAGGACAGGGCTACGGCGTGCTCAAGAAGGACGTGGCCGATCTGGTGGTGGGCGAAATGAAACCGATCCTCACGCGGTACAAAGAGCTCATGGGCTCGCCCGAACTGGATCTGATCCTCGATGAAGGCCGGGAAAAAGCGCATGCGAAAGCGCATAAGACCTACGAAGCGGCCATTCACGCCATGGGCCTCTACAGATAACCTGGGCAGAAAAAAGAGCCGTCCCGAAAGGGGCGGCTTTTCGCGTGCACAAAAAAAGAACGGGAGATCCCCGTCCTTTTTACCGGTCAGATCAGATCGAAAACATCGGCGATGGGCTGCGCGGGCAGGAAGAGATCAATCGCTTCCGTAATGCCCGTGGGCTGCGGCGCCGTCAGGAAGAGGCAGACCGCGGCGAGCACCGTCACGGCGACGGCGACCAGGTTGGTCTTGCCGCGGCCGGACATCTGGTAGTATCCGAAGAAGCGGATCGCCAGCGCGGAGAAGAACGTGAGGATCAGCCCGGAGAAGGAAAAGATCCCGAAGAAAAGATTCGCGCACACAAAGGTGACGAAGAACGCCGGCAGGTAGATGAAGGGCAGATTGCGGGCGAGCTTCGAAGGACCTGCGGTGCGGCGCATATCTTCGATCCAGTCAGAAAGGTCAAAGCCGAAGAGGCCTGCAGGCACGAATGTCGCCGTGATGACCGCGTCCCACGAGGAGGCGAGGCGTCTCCGGTCCTGGCCGACCCACCAGAAGAACGCGCAGATGAGGAAAATGCAGAAGCCCGCGATGCCGTAGTACCATTCGGCGGGGATCACAGAGACCGCGCCGAAGCAGGCCGTCATGATGACCGCGCATACCGCAGTGACGGGAGCGATCTTCCCGGCAGGGAGACGGTCTTCTTTCGGCATGCTGCGGTACAGGCGGAGGAGCAGCTCCGTAATGAAAGCGGCGAGGAAAACGGCGAGTGCCGCGAAGGGATACACGATGAGGCCGAGGATGATGAGCACCGCCGGAATGAGGATGCGCCAGCCCCGGAAGATCTGAAATTCCCTGTAATTGACGGGGTTTCCCTGCGTGTACATGGTGAGGCGCATGAAAACGAGGTACGTGAGCATGATGCCCATCGTCTCCAGCGGCTTGCCGCCGATATAGAGAAGCGAGCAGAAAATGAGGATCGAAATATTCGCGCCGGTGAAGCGGGATACGATCGCGCTGAAGAAGCCCACGTTCAGAAAAGAAATGAGAGCACTGATGAGGTCCAAAAAATCCATCTCCTTATAAAAAAATATATCTTTTTTAGTATACCGGCAAAAAGAACCCGGCGCAAGATGAAGGCGGGAGAGCGCTCATTTCCCGCCGCTGTTTTTGAGCGCCCGGAGAGAAGAAAACGCGCATTTTCCGGCGGCGCGGCGGCGGTTTTTTCTTGTACAGGCGGCGGAAAAACTGCTACAATATAACTGCTGTAAATCTGTATTCTATATAAAAGATATAGGCGGTATATGGCAGAGAGGAGGCGCGGATCGATGGACAGCCTGGTCATCGTGGACTGCCAGAATGATTTCATCAGCGGGACGCTGGCCTGCGAGGGCGCGGAAGCGGCGGTGAAATACCTGGTATCTTTTATGAGAGAGCATGAAGTGCGCGCGGCGTATACCGCGGACTGGCATTCGGCGAAAAACGGTTCTTTCCGGGAGAACGGAGGTGTCTGGCCGCCGCACTGCGTGGCGGGAACGGCGGGCGCGGACATTTCTTCCGTGTTTTATGAAGAGGCTCCGGAAGGAGAAAAGCCGGTCGCGGCGAATATCTTCCGCAAAGGGAAGGCCGACGATGTGGAAGAGTATTCCGCCTTCCGCGGAGAGACGGACAGCGGCGTCAAACTGGCGGATGCCGTGACGGCCCATGTCTGGGTGGGCGGCATCGCTTCGGAATACTGCGTGCGGGAGACAGTCCTCGATCTGCTCGCGGCAGGCCATACGGTGACGCTCCTCGTGAAGGGGCTCGCCTGGGTATCGGCGGAGGATCACCGAAAGAATCTGGCTGATCTGAAAGAAAGAGGCGTGACGCTGTTTGAAGAGTAAGGAAAGGACGGTCGCCGACGCGGGAGAATTCGGCTGCATCCGGGAGATCTGCCGGGATCTCATCTACCGTCCCGAGCTGGTGAAGATCGGCGCGGGAGACGACGGCGCCGTGTATGTGTCGCCGCCGGATATGGATCAGGTCATTTCCACGGATACCATGGTGGAGGGGATCCATTTCACCGCGGAGACGATGACGCCCGCCGATGTGGGATGGAAGCTGGCCGCTGCCAATTTCAGCGACATGGCCGCCATGGGGGCGGAACCGGCGCAGTTTGTCGTTTCCGCGGCGCTTCCCGCCGGGCTTCCCATGGCGTGGGTCCTCGGATGCTATGAGGGGCTGCGGGCGGCGTGCCGCGCTTTCCGGGTGAATCTCCTCGGCGGGGATATCACCGGCTCCCGGCAGGGCGTCGTCCTCACGGGAACGGTCGTCGGCTTTGTCCCTGAAGATCAGGCGGTGCGCCGGAGCGGGGCCGTGCCGGGCGATCTGCTCGCCGTGACGGGGACGCTCGGCGATTCCGCGGCGGGGCTGGATGCCATCTTCGCGGGCCGGGCGGAGGCGTATCCCGCTCTGGCGGAGAAACACCGGCGGCCGCTCCCGCAGATCGAAGCGGGCCGTATCCTCAGGGAAGCGGGCGTTCATGCGCTGGACGACATCACCGACGGCCTCGCGGAAGAAGCGGCGGAGATCGCGGAAGCGTCAGGCGTCTCGCTCGTGATCGGGGCGGAGAAAGTGCCCCTTTCGGAGGAGGCGCGCCGCGCGGCGGCGGCATTCGGGAAAGATCCGCTCCGGTACGCCCTGACCGGCGGGGAAGATTATCAGCTCCTCGCGGCGGGCCCGGCGGCGTGCATCGCCCGCGCGGCGGAGAAGCTGCCACTCACCGTCATCGGCCGCGCGGAAGAAGGAAGCGGCGTATTTCTGACAGGAAACGGGACAAAGGAGCCTCTCCCCCGCATCGGCTACGATCATTTCAGAGATCATTAGTTTTATATACAGGCATATGCTTCGGCATGGAAAGGATGGTGCGCCATGTATACACTGGTCGTGATCAGACATGGAGAAAGCGAATGGAATCAGAAGAACCTTTTCTGCGGCTGGACGGATGTGGAGCTGACGGAGAACGGCTACGGGGAAGCGCGTAAAGCGGGACAGCTCCTGAAACAGGAAGGGTACACCTTTGACCTGTGCTACACGTCTGTCCTGAAGAGGGCGATCCACACGGCGTATACCGTGCTGGATGAGATGGATCTCACGTGGATCCCCGTCATCAAGGACTATCACCTGAACGAACGCCATTACGGCGCGCTGCAGGGGCTCAATAAGAGCGAGACCACAGCGAAGTACGGCGAGGAGCAGGTGCATCTCTGGCGGCGGAGCTATGACGTGCGTCCGCCGGCGCTCTCCGCGGACGACCCGCGGAATCCGGTCTTCCTTGCGCCGTACAGGGAAGCGGCCGCGGCGGGAACGGCTCTGCCTCTCACGGAATGTCTGAAAGACACTGTCGCCCGGACAGCTCCTTATTTTGACGAAGTCATCCGCCCGCAGATCGCAGCGGGACGGAAGGTGCTCATCGCGGCGCACGGCAATTCCATCCGCGCTCTCATCAAGCATCTGGAAGGGACTTCCGATGAAGCGATCGCGGGCATCAATGTACCCACGGGCATTCCCCGCGTGTACCATCTGAATGAAGATTTCACCGTCCATGATGTGGGATACCTGGGCGATCAGGAAGCAATCCGCGCGAAGATCGAAGCGGTGAAGCAGCAGTCCGCGGCGAAGAAATAAGGAGGAAAGGGTGGAACAGAGCGTCCGGTTTTACACGGAAAGCGAAGAAGAGACGGTGCGGTTCGGCCGGATGATCGGGGAACACGCCGCAGACGGCCTTTTTCTCGCACTCATCGGGGATCTCGGCACGGGGAAGACCCATTTCGTGCAGGGCCTGGCGGCGGGCCTCGGCATCGAAGGCGCCGTGACGAGCCCCACATTTACCATCATGAATTATTACGACGGAGCGCTTCCGCTGAAACATTTTGATTTCTACCGGCTCGACGATGAAGAGGAACTGTACAATATCGGCTGGGAAGAATACAGCGCCGGCGGCGTCACCGTGGCGGAATGGGCCGATCTTTTCCCCGGCGTCATCCCGCCGGAAGCGGTGACGGTGCGGCTCGAAGCGGAATCGGAAACGCGGCGGCGCATCACCGTGTCGTGGGGAGACCGGGCGCCTGCCGCTGTCACAAAGGAGATCGAAACATATGCTCTTGGCCATTGATACCTCTTCGCTCGTACTGTCCTGCGCGGTGTGTGAGGAGGATAAGCTCGTCGCGGAGTGGACGGTGCAGCGCCGGCTCACCCATTCGGAGCAGCTGATCCCGCACATGGACGGCATGCTCCGGGAAGCGGGCATCGATAAGAAAGACATCACCGCGGTGGCCTGCGCCGCCGGGCCTGGCTCCTTTACGGGACTCCGCATCGGCCTCGCCACGGCGAAGATGGCGGCGCGCATCTGGAATGTGCCGCTCATCGCGGTGGATACGCTGGAAGGCCTCGCTTGGAACATGGCGGGGGCGGACGCCTTCATTCTGCCCCTTGAGGACGCGCAGCGGGGCAATGTATATGCCGCGCTCTACGGCGCTTTCTCGCACATGTGGCAGGAAGCTCCGGCGGAAGCCGCGCCGGTGGATGAGGTCATCGCGGCGGCGGTGCGCCACGGGGGCACGATCATTGCCGTGGGCGAGGGCGCGGATATGTACAGGGAGAAGCTCCTCGCCGCCGGCATCCGTCTGGCGCCTCCGCAGAACCGGTGCTGCCGGGCGGGAAGCGTCGCCATGGCGGCGTGGGCGAAATGGAAGCGCGGCGAGACCGCCGATCCCATGACGCTGGTGCCCAATTATATCCGGAGAAGCGAGGCGGAAGTGCTGTGGGAACAGAGACATCCGGAGAAATAAACATCCGGGAAGCGGGCCCCGCCGACGCGCGTACAGTCTATGAGATCGGCAGGCTCTGCTTTTCCGACGCATGGCGGGAAGAGACGGTGCGCGCCGATATGGAGCGTCCCCACAGCCTGTACTTCGCGGCGGAAAAAGACGGGGAAATGCTGGGATACGCCTGCTTCTGGTTCGTCGCTGACGAATCACAGCTGGTCAATATCGGCGTGCGGCCGGAAGCGCGGCGTCAGGGCGCGGCGGAAGCGCTCCTCGAAAGGGGCATGGAGGCGGCGCGGAAACGGGCCATGGCGTCCATGTACCTGGAAGTGCGTGTATCCAATTTCCCCGCGCAGGCGCTGTACCGGAAGTACGGATTTGCCGTGCAGGCCCTCCGAAAGGGCGTGTATGACCTTCCCCGGGAAGACGGATACATCATGGCGCGGACGCTCGCGCCGACAGATTGACAGACAGGAGATACGATGAAAATACTGGCATTTGAATCGAGCTGCGACGAGACGTCGTGCGCCGTCATTGAGGACGGACGGAAGATTTTGTCCGACGTCATTTCTTCGCAGGTGCCGATCCATAAAAAATTCGGCGGCGTCGTGCCGGAGATCGCGTCGCGCCACCACATCGAGGACGTGCTCCCCGTGGCGGAAGAGGCGCTTCGGGAAGCGGGCTGCTCCTGGGACGGCATTGATGCCGTGGCGGTCACCCAGGGGCCGGGCCTCGTGGGGGCTCTCCTTGTGGGTGTCGCGGCGGCAAAGGCTGCGGCATGGGCTCTCGGGAAGCCGCTGATCGCGGTGAATCACATGGAGGGGCACATCTTCGCGAATCTCCTCCAGTATCCCGATTTGGAGCCGCCCTTTCTGGCGCTGGTCGTATCCGGCGGCCATACGATGATCGTCGCCGTGCGGGATTATAATACGTTCGAGCTCCTCGGCCAGACGCGGGACGACGCGGCGGGGGAAGCCTTCGACAAGATCGCCCGCGTCATGGGCTATCCCTATCCGGGCGGCCCGCATATCGATCGCCTCGCGCAGGCGGGCGATGCGGAAGCCATCCATTTCCCGGCGGCCATGGCGAAGGAGCATAATTTCGACTTTTCGTTCAGCGGCCTGAAATCGGCGGTCATCAATTATCTCCACACGGCGGAAATGAAAAAGCAGCCTGTTTCTCATGAAGACGTGGCGGCGTCTTTCCAGAAAGCCGTGGTGGATGTGCTCGTGGCGAAGACCATGGCAGCCGTGAAAAAGACGGGCCTGAAAACGATCGTCCTCGCCGGGGGCGTCGCGGCGAACAGCGGCCTCCGGGGCGCTCTCTCCGCGGCCTGCGAAAAAGAAGGCGTCCGCATGTGCCGCCCCGATCCCGTCCTCTGCACAGACAACGGCGCCATGATCGGCTGCCGGGCCTATTACATGGCGCAGGCCGGAGATTTCGCGCCGATGACGCTCAACGCGGATCCCCGCCTGCCCTTTCTCGCGGATCAGGTGAAATAAATGGAAAAAGGGCTGCTGTACTCGCTGGCGCGGGGAAAAACGGATATTACCGAAGTGCAGATGCGCATTATCGGCCACATGCAGGAAGCGCTGCAGTTCGCCGCTGACGTATCCCGGGATCAGGTGTGCGTGATGACCCGCGGAAAGAATCCGGACATGGTTGTCGTCCTGTGCATGATGCGCCCCGCCTATACCGGCAGCTACGCCTATTTCCAGGAAGGGGACGTTTTCTTCATGGAGGAAGCGGCCCTCGCGGAGAGCGTCTTTGCGACGGGGCGGAAAGTCGTGGGGCGGAAAGAGCTGGAAGTGGGCCGCCAGGTGGCGGTGACGGCTTATCCGATCACGGACAATGCGGGCGTCGTTTTTGCGGTGGTGGGATTCATTTCCAATTCCCTCAGCCAGCAGCAGGTGCTCACCGATACGGCCTACATGGCGCTGCTCCTCCCGCTGGCGGATGAGCCCTACCTCTCGCCGCGCCTCCAGGACGGCCTCATCGTGCTGGATTCTGTGGGACGCATCCTCTATGCCAACGATATGGCGGCGGGACTGTGCTTCGTACTGGAGAAGGAAGCGGCGGAGCCGAGAAACATCGTGGGCCGCGCCATGGTCCATCTGCCGCTGGTGGAAAAGATCATGGATGAGGGCCGCCCGGCGTATGGCGAGGAAAAGGCCGAGGGCCTGACGCTGTCCGCCTGGGGCATCCCCCTCCTCGCCCAGGGAAAAGTGCAGCGCACCATCCTCGTGCTGACCGATGTCACGGCGGTGCGGGAGAAAGAACAGCAGATCCTCGTCAAAAATTCCGTCATCAAGGAGATCCATCACCGGGTCAAAAATAATCTGAATACCATCGCCGGGATCCTGCGCATGCAGGCGCGGCGCGCGTCCAATGAAGAGACGAAGGAAGCGCTTCGCCGGGCAGTGGGACGCATCCTCGGCATTTCGCAGATCCACGAGATCCTCGCGCGGCAGAGCGGCGAGAATGTGGACTGGCAGGAGCTCCTGGGACGGCTGTGCCGTCTGTCGCTGGAGAGCCTTACCGCCGGGTCGCGGGTGAAGCTCGTCCTGGAAAATGACGAGACGCCGCTCATCATGAGTTCGGAAAGAGCGGTGACGCTTGCCATCGCTGTGAATGAACTGATCCATAACGCCATCGATCACGGATTCCGGGGGCTGCCTTCGGGGACGCTCACCATCAGCGCAAAGCGGGAAGGCGGCAGCCTCCATATCTGCGTGAAAAATGACGGACATCTGTTGCCGGAAGGCTTCGGAAAGGACGGATATGACCTGGGACTTCAGATCGTGAAGACTCTTTCCGTGGTCGAGCTGAAAGGAAGTTTCCGCTTCGGCAATGAAGACGGTCTGGTAACGGCGCACATCATATGCCCGCTGGAAAAGTTGGAGGAATAAGATGAAAAAGAAATACCGCATCGTGATTGCCGACGACGAGGCGCTCAGTCTGATGGATCTCAAGGAAATGCTGGAAGAAGAAGGCCACGAAGTGGCGGGCATGGGCGCGGACGGCGTGGAGGCGCTGGAGCTGACGAAGAAGCTCCGTCCGGACCTGGTCATCCTGGATGTGAAGATGCCCCGGCTCGACGGCATCCAGGCGGCGCAGATGATCGCCCACAGCGGTCTCGCGCCGGTGGTGCTCCTCACCGCGTTCGGCGATGAAGAAATGGTGGAGCGCGCGAAAAAATCTTTCGTTTTCGGTTATGTCATGAAGCCCGTCAGTGAGCGGGTGCTCTTTCCGACCATTGAGATCGCGGTAAGCCAGTTTGAGCGGCGGAAAGAGATGATCGGCCATGTGCAGGATGTGGAGCAAGAGCTGGCGGCGCGGAAAATCGTGGACCGCGCCAAGGGGCTGCTCATGAAGTATTACGGCATCTCCGAAGAAGAAGCGCACCGCCGGATGCAGGTGACCAGCATGAAGCGGGGCATCTCCGTTTCTGAAGTGGCGCAGCGGATCATCAAGGAGATCATGGCGAAGAAAAACAAGAGCGAAAAATAAAAGTAAAAAGAGGAAGAGCGGAAATTTTCCGCTCTTTTTTCGCGCGCCGCCGTTCCGTTGACGGGGGAGAGGGAAAACCATATAATGGTTGTGATTATTGTCAGAGCGGAAAGAGAAGAGTTTATGAATTTCGACAGGTTCAGAGACATATTGAAAAAAGAACAGATCCGTCTGCATGAGCCCATGGCACGGCACACCACGTTCGGCATCGGGGGCCCGGCAGACTGTTTTCTCGTACCTTCCAGCAGGGAAGAGCTTCTCCGGGTCTGCGCGGTGATCCGAGAAGAAAACATGCCCTTTTTCATTCTCGGCGGCGGAGCGAATCTGCTTGTCCGGGACAAGGGCATCCGCGGCGCGGTGATCTTTATGGGGCGTCTCCAGCATGTCCGGCAGGAAGGATGCCGGGTGATCGCGGAAGCGGGCGCCGCCACGGCGCGGGTGGCCCGCTTCGCCATGGAGCACGGTCTTTCGGGAATGGAATTTGCCGGCGGCATTCCCGGCACGATCGGCGGGGCCGCCTTCATGAATGCCGGCGCGTTCGGCGGGGACATGTCGAAGATCGTGGAGAGCGCCGTGACGTGCGACGCGGAAGGACATGTCCGCACTTACCGGGCCGGTGAGATGGGATACGCCTACCGGCACAGCTTCTTCATGGAGCATCCCGGAGAGATCCTCGTGGAGCTGCGCCTCTCTCTCCAGCCGGATGATCCCGAGGTGATTCAAAAGAAAATGACGGAGATCAATGAAAGCCGCCATGCCAGGCAGCCCGTCAGCTCGCGGAGCGCGGGAAGCACATTCAAACGGCCGGAAGGCCATTTTGCCGGAGCCATGATCGAAGAACTGGGGCTTAAGGGCTACGCCGTGGGCGACGCGGCCGTATCGGATGTCCACGCGGGCTTCCTCATCAATAAAGGGCGGGCGACCTGTGCGGACATGCTGGCCCTCATCCGGGATATACAGGAAAAAGTGAGAGCGCGGTATGGTGTGGACTTGGAGCCGGAAGTGCAGATCATCGGAGAAGAATAAAAGGAGGACACCATGAGAGTACTCGTTACCGGCGGCGCCGGGTATATCGGGAGCCACTGCAGCCGATATTTCAATGAAAAAGGCATAGAGACGGTCATTCTGGATAATCTCTGCGAGGGCCACCGGGAAGCGGCGCTGGGCAGCCGGCTCATCGTGGGAGACTGCGGCGACGGCCAGCTGCTGGACCGCATTTTTTCGGAAGAACCGTATGACGCGGTGATCCATTTTGCGGCGTTTACTTCCGTCGGCGAATCGGTGGCGGAGCCGCGGAAATATTTCCGCAACAACGTGGGAAATATGATGACTCTCATGGACGCCGCCGTCGACCACGGCATCGGATACTTCGTCTTTTCTTCGTCCGCCGCGGTGTTCGGCGAGCCGGAGGAGATCCCCATCAGGGAAGACCATCCGCAGCGCCCCATCAATCCGTACGGGGAAACGAAGATGATCGGCGAGCGCATGCTGGCGGATTATGAACGGGCCTACGGCCTCCATTCGTGCAGCTTCCGTTATTTTAATGCCGCCGGGGACTCCTCGGATTCCCTCATCGGCGAGTCTCACGATCCGGAAACGCACCTTATTCCGCTCGTGATCCGGGCGGCTCTCGGGAAACGCCCGCCGCTGCAGGTATTCGGCGGAGATTACGATACGCGGGACGGCAGCTGCATCCGGGACTATGTCCATGTGGAAGATCTGGCGTCCGCGCATTACCTGGGCCTGCGGTATATCATGGAGCACAATGTGTCGGAACAGTTTAATCTGGGCAGCGAGAACGGATTCACTGTGCTGGAGATCATCCGCGCTTTTGAAAAAGTGGCCGGCATCCCCGTGCCCTATGCGATGGCCGGACGCCGCGCGGGAGACCCTGCCGTGCTCGTGGCGGGCAATGAAAAGGCGAAAACGCTCCTCGGCTGGACGCCGGAGAAGAGCCGCCTCGAGACGATCCTGGCTGACGCGTATCAGTGGGAACTGAAAAGGACATATTAAAAAGAGCGCCGAAGAGGCGCTTTTTTCGTGCCGCTTTTGGACGGGCGGCGGGAATGATATAATAGGGAAAACAGCAAAGGAACGGTGAGGAAGATGGACGTTATCGCATTTATCGGGCCGGCGGGGACGGGCAAGAGCGACCGCGCGCTGGTGGTGGCTTATGAGAACAAATGCAGCTGCATCATCGACGATGGGATACTGATCTACAGAAACCGCATCGTCGCGGGCCGATCGGCGAAGAAGGAAGCCAATCCCATCGCCGCGGTGCGCCGCGCCATTTTCGAGGACAGAGACCAGGCGGAAGACGTGATCCGCGTGCTCCGCAATATCTGTCCGAACCGCATCCTGATCCTGGGCACGTCGGAAAAAATGATCGGAAAGATCACGGCGGCCCTTTCGCTCCCGCTTCCGAAGAAATATATCCGCATCCAGGACATCGCCAGGCCGGAGGAAATGCAGCGCGCCCACGACGCGCGCCACAAGGAGGGCAAGCACGTCATCCCCGTGCCGACCATGGAGCTCGCGCCGGAATTTAAAGGCTATCTCATCGATCCGCTGCGCACATTATTTCACCGGGGCCGCGGCGGCGACGAGCGGATGGAAAAATCCGTGGTGCGTCCCGTATTCAGCTATTACGGGAAGTTGACGTTTGCGAACCGCGTCGTGCGGGCGCTGGTGAATTATTCTCTCCGCGACATGAAAGATGACCTGCAGGTACATTCCGTGTCGAGTCAGAAGACGCAGGGCATGACGAACGGCATCATCCTTTCTCTGGATGTGACCGTGCGCGGCGGAAGCCCGCAGAAAGTCAAAGAGACCGTCCACGAAGCGCGGCGGCGGGTGCAGAAAGAGATCGAGTACACGACAGGGATGTATGTGGAGAAAATCAAGATATCCGTGACGACAGGGGTAAAGCAATAAGAACAAACGGCTTTCACGATCATGTGAAGGCCGTTGTTTTTTTGCGGAAATATGAAATGATGAAAATAAAAAAAGCGCCGAAGCGCGCACAAATAAAATGGAGCGGGTGAAGGGAATCGAACCCTCGTAACCAGCTTGGAAGGCTGGCGCTCTACCATTGAGCTACACCCGCAAAAGAATGGTCGGAGCAGCAGGATTTGAACCTGCGACCCCTTGGTCCCGAACCAAGTGCGCTACCAAACTGCGCTATGCCCCGACAACATGTGGAATTATAGCAGGTATTTTTTCAGCTGTCAAATGTTTTTTCAAAAATTTTTGGCAGCCCGGAAAAATTTTGCGGCAGATGGATTTCGGCGCTTTTCGGGAAGCGTCTGTTTTCGGAGAGGCGCTCATTTCCTCCCTTTGTCAGAAAGGGCAAATCCGATATAATAAGAGAAATACAATCTGAACGCGCAGGCCCGGCCTGCGGAGGAGGTCTCATGCCTTTTAAGAAAAAGAAGGGCACCGTCAGCCCGGTCAATATTTTGCGGGAATATGTGTCTACATACATGTACTGGGTCAAAACGGGAAAGGAAAAATTCCGGCATAAAAAGGAGATCGGTCCGATCTTCGCGGAGATGGAGAGCGCCCGGTACCTGTTTGAACAGGCCCTGTCCGGCACGGTGTACGATTATCAGAAGAAGCTGGAACGGAACGTGTGGGCCGCGGCGATGCATAAGTACGGCGAAGAAATGGACAAGCTGAAAGACGCGCTCCAGCGGGCGGTGGAAGCCTGCGAAGCGGCGAAGAGCGATGAAGAAAAGGAAGCCGCCGCCCGGGCAAAAGAGGAAGCGGAGAAGCGGAAGCAGGAAGAAGAAAAGCTCAGCCTGAAGGAACAGATGGCCCTCGCCGAGCAGCGGGAGCTGGAAGAAGAGGAGGATGAGCCGGAAGAGAGCCTGGAAGAAGAGATCGCCGCCGGAGCGGGAGAGACTATGACGGAAGCGGACTGCAAAGAGCTGTGGCGCATCTACCAGGGAATGAACCGGGAGTACAAGCAGATGAAAAAGACCGCCGACCGGTGGATCGAAGAAAACCCGGAAGAAGGCTGCCTCGGCGTGACGCTCATGCTCCTGCTGGCGCCGCTCGCCGCGGTGTACGGGCTCTTTCAGATCCTGTAAGAGCGCTTTATTTCCCATGATTTTTATGATATGATAAAATAAATTCAGGATTGAACGGGAGGTGTCATCATGTCCAAACACATCGTTACGATCAACAAGGGATCTCTGCAGGACACGATCAAATTTGAGAGCTGCAGCGAATGCCAGACGTCCTGCCAGTCCGCATGCAAGACCAGCTGCACCATCGGAAACCTGGTCTGCACGGAAGAAGCGAAGAAGGACTGATTCGCATCCCTGGCCCCGGGCCTGAAAGTGGCCGGGGCTTTTTTCATGGATATTTTCTACACGGGGGAGAACTTGCATGGATAACAGAGTAAAACCCATGATCCATAAATTTAAACAGAACGGCATGAATATCGTCATGGATGTGAACAGCGGCATCGTTCATGTTGTGGACGATATGACTTATGATGTGCTGGATGTCTATACCGGAAAAAACAGGGAAGATGTGCTGGCGCGCTTCGCCGGCGCGTATGATGAAAAAGAGCTTGCCGAGGTCATGGACGATCTGGACGGCCTTATCGCGAAGGGCATGCTCTTTGCTGAAATGGATCCGGATTATAAAGTGGCCATCGAAGACAGGCCCATCATCAAGGCGCTTTGCCTGAATATCGCTCACGACTGCAATCTGCGGTGCCGGTACTGCTTCGCCGGACAGGGCGGCTACGGCAAGTGGCGCATGCTCATGAGCTTCGACGTGGCGCGGCGCGCCGTGGATTTCCTCATCGCCCACAGCGGGCCCCGGCAGCACTGCGAGATGGACTTCTTCGGCGGCGAACCGCTCATGAACTGGCATGTGGTGCAGCAGACCGTTTCCTATGTGCGGGAGCAGGAGAAGAAACACAATAAGATCATCAAGCTGTCGCTCACTACGAACGGCATGTACCTCGATGAGGAGAAGGTCAAGTACCTCACGGACAATCACATCGCCCTCATTCTCTCGCTGGACGGGCGGAAAGAAAACCACGACCGCATGCGCCCCGGCGTGCACGGCGAAGGCACCTATGACAGGGTGCTGAAAAATCTCCAGTACTGCGTGGCGCACCGCGACGGGGAAGAGTATTACGTCCGCGGCACCTACACCAAGTACAATCTGGACTTCACCAATGATGTCCTCGACATGGTGGATAAAGGATTCCCCGCCGTTTCCATGGAGCCCGTCGTGGGCGACCTGACCGAACCCTACGCCATTCAGGAAGAAGATCTGCCCCGGGTGAAAGAGGAATATGAGACGCTGGCGAAGGTCTTTATCCAGCGGGAAGAAGAAGGGCATCCTTTCTTCTATTTCCATTTCAATATGAACCTCTGGCAGGGACCGTGCCTGCCGAAGCGACTCCGCGGCTGCGGCGCGGGCCACGAATACCTTGCGGTCGTGCCGAACGGCGACATCTATCCGTGCCATCAGTTCGTCGGCCGCGACGGCTATGTCATCGGCAATGTATACGACGGCCTCACCAATATGAAGATGATGAAGGAATTCCGGGAAAATCACGTGCTGAGCAAACCGGAATGCGTGGACTGCTGGGCGAAATTCTTCTGCTCCGGCGGCTGCCATGCCAATAACGAGACCTATGCCGGCGATATTCACAAGCCCTTCCATATCAGCTGCGAGATCCAGAAAAAACGCATCGAATGCGCGCTCATGATCCAGGCGTACAATCAGATGAAGAAACCGCAGGTCATGGAGCAGCCGGGCCTTGCCAAACAGCTGGCGCGGGAAAAATAAAAAAAGCACAGAAAAACACCGGAACGCTTTGGCGGGCCGGTGTTTTCATTTTGCGAAAATTCCAGAGAAAAGCCCCGCGGGCCGGATCGCATGCCGGTCTGCGGGGCTTTTCGCATTCAGAACGTGAGCGCGCCGGTGAGATAGCACACGGCGGTCATGACGAGGGTGGAGCCGAAGGCCCAGAGGAAAATAAATTTCTGGTGATCCACAAGGTCGACCCGGGAAAGGCTGATGAGCACGAGCGTCGCCGCGGCGAGCGGGGAGAGCGGGAAGCCCACGGTCATCTGCCCGAGAACGGCGGCGCGGCCCACTTCGACGGGATCGACGCCGAGGGGGACGGCCATTTCATAGATGACAGGGAGAACGCCGAAGTAGTAGGCATCTGTCGGGAAGACGAGGCTGAGGGGCATGCTCGTGACGGCGACGGCCAGCGGCAGGAAGCTGCCCATATGGGCGGGAATGAATGAGACGAGCGTCTTCGCCATTTCCGCGACCATTTTCGTTTCCGAAAGGATGCCTGTGAAACAGCCGGCGGAGAAGATGAGCGCCACGATCATGAGGACTTCTCCGGCGTAATTTTTGAGGCGCGCGGTCTGGTCGTCCAGACGGGGATAATTGACGGTGAGCGCGATGGCGAAGCCGATCATGAAGATGGTTGCCATGGGCATGACGTCCATGAGAAGGATGGCGATCATGGCGACGGTGAGGAGGAAATTGAACCAGAACAATTTCGGCCGCTTGGCGGCGGGATCGCTGCCGAGACCGTCAAAGGTGTGCGCGTCGATCTTAAATACGCCGAGGCGCTGCCGCTCCTTCCGCCCCACATACCAGCAGGCGAAGAGCACCCACGCGATGCCGGCGAACATGGCGGGCACGATGGGATTGAAGACGAGAGAAGAATCGGCGTGGAGCACGGCCATGACGCGGGTGGTCGGTCCGCTCCAGGGAAGGACGTTCATGACGCCCGCCGCCATGCCGACGGCGAAAGGCAGGATGAGGGGATTCATCTTGAGCTTCGTCGTGATGGGGAGCATGGCGGTGATGGAAATGATAAATGTAGTCGTGCCGTCGCCGTCGAGAGAGACGAGCATGGCAAGCACCGCCGCTCCGATGGTGATCTTGACGGGATCGCCCTTCACGAGCTTCAGAATGCGGTTCACCATGGGGTCAAAAAGCCCGGCGTCGATCATCAGCCCGAAGTACATGACGGCAAAGATCGGGATCATGGCGGAAGGTGTGACCTTGAGCACGCCGTTGATCATCATTTTCCCGATGTCCAGGCCGAATCCGCCGATGAGGGCGGCAATGACGGGAATGCCGATGAGCGCGGCCTGGATGGAGAGCTTTTTCGTCATCGTCGTGTAGAGGAAAATAATAATAGAGGCAAAACCCAATGCGGCGATCATAAGAGGCCCTCCTTTCCGGTTCAGATATGGGTATCGTTTTCTTTGATGATCCGCACCATTTCACAGCAGGCGCTGACAAGGTGCTCCACGATCTTCTCGCCCCGCTCCGCGCTGGACGCGAAGGGATCGCCCATGACGCCCTGCTTCGTGACGTCGTCCATATCCATGTAGAGATTGAACGGCACGCCGCCGACCATGCCCTTTTTGAGGCCTGCCACGGGGACGCCTTTATACTCTTTGATGGTCTCCACCGGGCCGAGCAGATCCATGCGCATGAATTCCGGATACAGGTAGAGCATGACGGAGGTGACCGGATCGCCGCCGTGGCCGGAGGAATCCGGGCCGTCCCCGTAGATTTCCTTTTTCGCTTTTTCCGTAAGGCCCTGCCAGAGGTCGATGGAGAAGCACGTGAGGCCTTTCTCCCGGCGGAGACGACGCGCCACATCTTCAATGGTGGGCGTATTGCCGGCGTGGCCGTTGATGAAGAAGAGCTTTGTCACGCCGTGCTCCGTGAGGCTCTGCACCACGTCGGTGATGACCGCTTCCACCGTGGAGGGGCGGAGGGAAATGGTGCCGGGAAATCCGCGGAAATATTCGCTGCATCCGAAGGGGATGACGGGAATGTAGTAAGCGCCGGAGCGCTCCGCGACCCGCCGGGCGATGGCTTCCGCCGCCAGATAATCGCCGGTGAGCGTGTGAATGCCCTGCTGCTCCGTGGAGCCCATGGGAATGAGGATGACCGGGTCCTCCGCGAAGACTTTTTCAATTTCCTTCCATGTCATATGGTACAGTGCGTGTTTTTCCATAAGAATCCCTCCTATTCACTTTCTTCATATAATTATGAGTTTCTAATATCATAATATTACAAAGAATAGGGAGAATCAAGGAATCTGGCGAGCAGAGGACGGATAGGATAAGATAGAAGCAGGAAGAAGGAGGGAGAGACATGCGGCAGACTTTGAGCCTGCGGATCTATCAGGATCTGTACAGCAAGATCCGCAGCCATTTTTACAAGCCCGGGGAGCAGCTCCCCACGGAAGTCGTCCTTTCGGAAATGTATAATGCCAGCCTTTCTCCGGTGCGGCAGGCGCTGGGAAAACTGGAGAGCGGGCAGCTCATCGTGCGCGTGCCCGGGAAGGGGACTTTCGTGGCGGAGTCCATGCCGTGGGAAAACATGCTGGCCATGAGCGGATTCGGTGTTCATTTCATCGATAAAAAGATCGACAGCGATGACGTGCGGTGCCCGACGGAAGAATGCCGGCGGAAAGTCATGCCGGAAGAGGTGAGGCGGCTGTTTCGGACGGAAGAAGGGAAGGAATGGACGTTTCTCTCCCGCGTGCGCTATGTGAACGGGCAGCCCCTGTTTTATCTGAATCATTATTTTGAAAGGCCGGGGCCGGAAGAAGTTTTCCGGGCGGGAGAGATCAAATCGCTCCGCCGGTTCCTCGCGCCGTACGGCGTGCGCCCGGCGTATGTGTCGGAACGGGTCCAGGCGGTGGCGGCGGACGGGGCGCTGGGGCGGATCCTTTCCGTGCCGGAAGGCTATCCGCTTCTGAAGATCGTTCGGCGGGAACTGGACGGGGAATACCGTCCAGTCATCTGCGGCGAATATTATGTCAATTCTGAAAAATGGGATTACCGCGTGCAGTACAATGCGGGCGAACTGTGAGCCCGGCGGAGAAACGGAGGAAAATATGTCGAAGATCATGGACAGAATGAAAGAACTGGAAGCGGAGTATATCGAGATCCGCCGGGCCATCCACCAGCATCCGGAGACGGCTTTCGAGAAAAAAGGAAACGACGGAGCTGGTCGTGAGAGAGCTGGAGCGGTACGGCATCGAAGTCTTTCGGAACGGGGAAGACACCGGCGCCGTGGGCGTGCTGCGCGGCGCCCTGCCGGGAAAGACCGTCGCTCTCCGGGCAGACATCGACGCGCTGCCCATGCAGGAAGAGACGGGGCTTCCCTTTGCTTCGGAAATTCCCGGCCGGTGCCATGCCTGCGGTCATGATATCCATACGGCAGCGCTCCTGGCCGCGGCGCGGCTCCTCAGCGAGCATCGGGAGCAGCTGCGCGGGACGGTGAAATTTTTCTTTCAGCCGGCGGAGGAAAAGCTGGGCGGCGCGAAGAGCCTGATCGCCCATGGATTCCTGGACGACGCGGACGCCATCTTCGGCGCGCACACCTGGCCGGACGTGCCGGGCGGCTCCGTAGGGATAAAAAGAGGCGCGGCCATGGCCGGTTCGGATACCTTCCGCATCACCATCACCGCCCCGGGCGGCCACGCGGCGCATCCCCACAAAACGCCGGATCCCATCGCAGCGGCGGCGTACATGATCACCCAGATCCAGACCATCGTGGCGCGGGAGCTGAATCCCCTCGATTCCGCCGTGATCACCGTGGGGAAAATGACAGCCGGCACGGCGGCCAACATCATTCCGTCTGAAGTCGTGCTGGAAGGCTCCATGCGATACCTGCTTCCGGCGGTGCGCGCGCAGATCCATGACAGCCTCCGGCGCATCGCGGAAGGGACGGGAACGGCGCTCCACGTAAAGACCGCGGTAGAGATCATTCCCGGCTGCGGCCCGGTGATCGGCGCGGATGAACTGGTCAGCATGGCGGAAGCATCGGCGGCGCGGCTTCTCGGAGAGGAGAAAGTGGAGATCCTTCCTTCCGCCTCCATGGGCTCCGAAGACTTTGCCTTCTATTTGGAAAAGAAGCCGGGCGCATTCTTCCGGATCGGCACGGGCGGAGAATCCGCGGAAAGCTGCCTGCCGCTCCACAATAACCGGCTCATTTTCAATGAAGCGGCCATCGCCGCCGGCGCGGTGACCTTCTGCGGGATCGTATTCCTCTTTACCGGCTCCGATCTGTCTGCCCTGGAATAAGGGCATCAAAAAAAGACCTGAGAAAAACTCAGGCCTTTTTTGATTTACTGGATGACGATCGTGCTCACCGCCGAATCCTCCGCGGTGAATGTACCGGCTTTCTTATCGTAGACAAGAACGTGATCCTGCGTGGTGCCCGCCGCGTCGGATAAATGGAGGATCAGGTCCTTTTTCTGTACTTCAATGGAAGCGGACGTCCAGTCGCCCGGAACCGATGACGCGTCGAAGGCGGTCTTGAATTTTCCGCCGCTGTAAGAAACGACGAGGCATCCGCCGGGCGCGCCCGTGTCGATAATGTAGAATCGTTTCCCGTTATCCGTATTGATGACGGGCGTCACGGAAACGATCGCATTCTTTACCGCGCCGGAAGTCTGCGTCAGGCAGGGAAGCTGCAGAGCGAAGGCATCCTCGTCAGCCATGTCGCCGTACAGGAAATAGAACGATGCCGTGTCCTCAGCAGGAGAAACGGAGACCTTCAGAAATTGTTCAGACGACAGAGAAATACGGGCCGCGCTCGTTCCGCCTTCCGTGAAAAAACGGGCTTCCGCGCTTTCCATCCAGTCGGCGCGCGCGGAGAACGGAAAAAGAAACAGCGCACATGCGGCAGCTGCCAGGATCTTTTTATTCATCGTGAGACCTCCTTTGCAGAAATTTACCTTTTTATTATTACCCCCATTATACAGAGAAGCGGCAGAGAAAGGAAGCGGCGCGGCTGACGGGCGGATATTTGTTCCGGGGAAACGAAGAATAAATACAGCCTAATTTCAGATAGAGACTGTCTTAAAAGAAAAGCGAGAAAAACCGTTGACGGAAAGCGGCGGCCGTGATAAGATAACCAACGTCGCCGAACGGCGGCGCCCTCCCGAAACTTCTTCAAAAAGAAATTTCAAAAAAGGGCTTGACAGCAAATGACAAATTTGCTATCATGTGAAAGTCGCATCGAGCGGCTGGTTCTTTGAAAACTGAACAGTACAGCGAACTATATGCCGATGTGCAGGATAGCAATATCCCGCAAATCATTTGAGAAATAACAATGGCATCGAGCCATCAAACGATCTATCATGGAGAGTTTGATCCTGGCTCAGGACGAACGCTGGCGGCGTGCTTAACACATGCAAGTCGAACGAGGCTTTGGAAGCTTGCTTTTAAAGCCGAGTGGCAAACGGGTGAGTAACGCGTAAACAACCTGCCTTCAGGATGGGGACAACAGACGGAAACGACTGCTAATACCGAATACCTTCCAATGGCCGCATGACCGATGGAAGAAAGGGTGGCCTCTACCTGTAAGCTATCGCCTGAAGAGGGGTTTGCGTCTGATTAGGCAGTTGGCGGGGTAACGGCCCACCAAACCGACGATCAGTAGCCGGTCTGAGAGGATGAACGGCCACACTGGAACTGAGACACGGTCCAGACTCCTACGGGAGGCAGCAGTGGGGAATCTTCCGCAATGGACGAAAGTCTGACGGAGCAACGCCGCGTGAGTGAAGACGGCCTTCGGGTTGTAAAGCTCTTTGATCCGGGACGAACGGCAGGACAGCTAATACCTGTTCTGAATGACGGTACCGGAAGAACAAGCCACGGCTAACTACGTGCCAGCAGCCGCGGTAATACGTAGGTGGCAAGCGTTGTCCGGAATTATTGGGCGTAAAGCGCGCGCAGGCGGCTTTTTAAGTCCATCTTAAAAGCGTGGGGCTCAACCCCATGATGGGATGGAAACTGGAGAGCTGGAGTATCGGAGAGGAAAGCGGAATTCCTAGTGTAGCGGTGAAATGCGTAGAGATTAGGAAGAACACCGGTGGCGAAGGCGGCTTTCTGGACGACAACTGACGCTGAGGCGCGAAAGCGTGGGGAGCAAACAGGATTAGATACCCTGGTAGTCCACGC
>OMBA01000359.1_pt1 | contig 29393 bp, 24 predicted proteins | sample 1673441 | NCBI WGS metagenome assembly OMBA01 (sample SAMEA103958111, study PRJEB25191) | human gut metagenome | biome: human-associated habitat [ENVO:00009003]; feature: intestine environment [ENVO:2100002]; material: feces | place: Germany | collected 2013/2015
ACCTGAAAAGTGCCCTCAGTGTGGAGTTCCCGCTTCTAAGTTCAAGGAACTCAAGGAAGAGAGCCTGGAATTTGTAGCTACTCACGAACTGGGCGTGGCTCAGGGTTGCCCCGAAGAGATTATGCAGGGCTTGAAGGAACACTTCAACGGCGAGTGCACAGAGGTAGGTATGTATCTGGCCATGAGCCGTCAGGCCGACCGCGAAGGCTATCCCGAAATTGCCGAGGCTTTCAAGCGCTATGCATGGGAAGAGGCTGAGCATGCTGCCAAGTTCTGCGAACTGATTGGCGAAGTGGTATGGGATACCAAGACCAACCTTGAGAAACGCATGATGGCTGAAAGCGGTGCTTGCGAGGACAAAACCCGCATCGCCCGTCTGGCTAAGGAGCACAACCTCGACGCTATCCACGACACCGTACACGAAATGGCACGTGACGAGGCTCGCCACGGTCGCGGATTCGAAGGCTTGTTCAACCGCTATTTCAAGAAATAATCCATCCATTAACTGAAGGCATGACGCCGCTGCGTTGTGCCGGGGATAAAAACCAACGCTGCCCCGCGCCGGTAAACAGGAAGGCTCTTCCGTTCGTTTTACTGACGCGGGGCAGTGGCGTGTTGTCGGGAGTCCGGGCCTTGGCGTGATGGTGGAGGGGGATATGCGGCTTCCGGTCAGAAACAGGCCGCATACGATGGCTTTTTGCGGGAAAAAGGTGGCTTCCTGAAATAACAGGGTCGGACTTTGGCGGTACAGGGTCGGACCTTGTTTTTCCGCTTTGTCCGGCGTGATTCATAATCGGCGCGGGTGTTTGCGTGCAGTGACTCTCTTTTCGTAAGCCTGCGGGGTGAGCGGATGTGTGTTGCCGCTTCGCGTCTTTTGGCGCTGGCACCGGCTGGGAGCCCGACAGTAGTCCGGCCGGGCGTGGGGAGTGACTGATTTTTTTTGATGGACGGCAGGTGCAGCCGTATGGCGGCTTGCAGGTCGCTTTTTGCAGTCGGAACAGTCCGGCTTTTATGCCGGCATTCTGTGGTGCATTCCCGTCTTTTCAGAGTCGGTTTTCCACCTGTTTATCCCCAACTTTTAAACCACTTTTTCCATATTGGAAAATATTTATAATGAGTTTATTATATATTTTATCCACATAGGTGTTGAAAACTTTTTTTCGTGAATTTTTTGTGTGGCTTCCTTTTGCTTGTTTGGGGGATGCATTTTCCGCGCGTTTCCCTGAGTGAGGAGAAGAGCCGGTCCGAACGGTTTGCCGACGGGGTGAAAAGCATATAAAAGCTGAAAATATGTAAACGAACCTCAAAAAAGAAGAAACTGAAGGCGTTTGTTGGTATTATGTATTGCATAGTATCTTAGTAATCCTTATTTTTGCTTCGTCCAATCCTTATGTGTAGTCCGTTCCGGCGGTACGGTGCAAAGAGTCGTATCGGCGGGAGCGGGTCAAAAAAACAACGATTCTTATGATTCATCTGGAAAACATTCATAAAACCTATCGCGGCGGCAGTCCGCTGCATGTGCTTAAGGGCGTGTCGCTCGATGTAGCCGAGGGCGAACTGGTGTCCATCATGGGCGCTTCGGGTTCGGGCAAGTCCACCTTGCTCAATATCCTGGGGTTGCTTGACACGTTCGATTCCGGTGTCTATACGCTGGCGGGCGTCAGCATGGACCATCTGAGTGAGCGCCGAGCAGCCGATTTGCGCAACCGCATGATTGGGTTTGTCTTTCAGTCGTTTAATCTCATTCCTTTCAAGACTGCGCTTGAAAACGTGGCCTTGCCTCTTTTCTATCAGGGGGTGGGGCGCCGTCAGCGCAACCGTCGGGCCATGGAACTGCTGGAGCAGCTTGGGCTGGACCAGTGGGCCCATCATCTGCCGGGGGAAATGTCGGGCGGACAGAAGCAGCGTGTGGCCATAGCCCGCGCCATGATTACCCAGCCGCGTATCATTCTGGCCGACGAACCTACGGGTGCGCTCGACAGCCGCACGTCGGTTGAGGTGATGCAGCTCCTGCGCGGACTCAACGCCGAGGGAATGACCATGGTCATCGTGACCCACGACCCCGGCGTGGCTGCACAGACGCGCCGCATCATTCATATTAAGGACGGAATTATTGGCAGCGACGAGGAGGTGGAGCACCATGATTGATTTGCTGCGTGAACTCTTTTCGGCCCTCGGGCGCAACAAGCTGCGCACGGTGCTGACGGGATGCTCGGTCACGGTGGGCATGTTTCTGCTCATCGTGCTGCTGGGTGCGTCCAACGGCGTTATTCATGCCTTCATGGCCAATGCCGGCGGCTTGCGGCTCGACGTGGTCAATGTTTATAATGGTACTACCTCAAAGGTATGGCAGGGCATGCAGGCCAACCGGAGTATTCAGCTTGACGACCGCGACCACAACCTGCTGCCCCGGCGTTTTGAGGAGCAGGTCATGCAGGCCAACCGCGTGGTGGAGCAGAGCGCCAAGGTGCGTTTCCGTAATGAAACGGCCTCGATGAGCGTGCGCGGCGTGACGGCGGAGTATTTGCAGACCAATCCGCTGAAATTGCTGGCCGGCCGCTTTGTCAATCCCCTTGACGAGCGCGACCGCCGCAAGAGCATCGTAGTGAGCAGCAAGGTGCTTGAGCAGCTCAAACTCAACCAGCCGGCCTCGGCTGTGGTGGGGCAGGTGCTCGAGGTCGACAGTCTTTGTTTCCGTATAGTAGGCGTGTTTGCCGACCGCGAGAATGAGCGCCAGCTCTACGGCTACATTCCCTTTTCCACGGCCCGCCTGTTGCAGAAAAAGGGGAGCCGGTATGATTTTCTGGAACTGAAAACACAGGGCGTCAGCGACGACAGTGCCTCCGAGCGTTTTGCACGCGGCGTGCGCCGCGCTTCGGGAGCTGTCCATCGTTTTGCTCCTGACGACCAGGGAGCCCTGTTTATTTATAATGAAGCCCGCAACGCGGCGGGTGTCAACAAGTCGATGGACGTGCTGCATACGGCCACGTGGATTATCGGTTTGCTCACCCTGCTGGGCGGAGTGGTGAGCGTGAGCAACATCATGCTCATCACCGTGCGCGAACGGACACGTGAGTTCGGCATCCGCCGTGCGCTGGGTGCCCGCCCGCTGGCCATCCTGCGCGAAGTGATGCTGGAGAGTGTGCTGATAACGGCCTTTTTCGGCTATATGGGCATTTTTCTGGGCGTGCTGGCTACGGAATGGCTTGACGCCAGCTACGGCCGCCAGGTGGTAGACATGGGAGTGGGGCAGGGAGTCGTGTTTCTGAACCCTACCGTCGATATGCGCATTGCCTTGCAGGCTTTGGTGGTGCTGATTGTAGCCGGTCTGGTGGCGGGATATTATCCGGCACGCAAGGCCATACGGGCCAGGGTGGTTGACGCTTTAAAAGGATAAAGTCATGAGAATAGACAGAGACAGCTGGAACGAAATCATTACCGTGCTGATGCGCAACAAGACGCGCAGCCTGCTTACGGCCTTTGGTATCTTTTGGGGTATCTTCATGTGGGTGCTGCTGATGGGCGGAGGCCGCGGACTGGAGCAGATGCTGGGTAATAATTTCAAGGGATTTGCCACGAATTCAGCCTTTTTCGTAACCGACAGGACGGCAGAGCCGTATGCCGGTTTCCGTGAGGGGCGCACGTGGTCGCTTAATTTGCCCGACCTCGAGCAGGTGCGCCGTCAGGTAGACGGAGCTGAAGTGGTTACGCCCATCATTATGAGCTGGAGCAATACGGGGATTCGAGGCATGGACGGCCGTACGTCCGACGGCATGCTCCGTGGCATTCATGCCGACCTTTATCGGTTGGAGTCGGTGTCGCTGCGTTACGGGCGCCCCATCAGTGCGATGGATGTGGCGCAGAACCGGCGCGTGTGTGTTATCGGCGCTCATATTTATGACGAACTTTTTCCGCGCGGCGGTAATCCCTGCCGTACGTTTATCAATGCCAACGGGGTGTACTATCAGATTATCGGAGTGGTGAACGATGATTCCAACATTTCCATCGGCGGTAATCCCGCTACCACGGTATCTGTGCCTTTTACCACGTTGCAGCGCGTTACCAATCGCGGAAATGAGTTTGACATGCTCGCATTGATGGCGCGCCCCGGGCATTCGGTGGCCGATTTGGGCCGGCAGGTGGAGTACATCCTCAAACAACGTCACCAGATAGCTCCGACAGACAAGCAGGCCGTGGTATTCATTAATCTTGAGGCCATGTTCAATATGGTCGACAGTCTGTTTCGCGGCATCCGCCTGCTGGTGTGGCTCATCGGCATCGGTACGCTGCTTTCCGGTGTGGTGGGCGTGAGCAACATCATGATGGTTACGGTCAGGGAGCGTACGATGGAGTTAGGCATCAGGCGTGCCATTGGAGCCTATCGGCAGGATATTGTGGCACAGATAGTTTGCGAAGCTGTCGTGCTGACGATTGTGGCCGGCAGTATGGGCATTATGTTGGCCGTGGCTGCTTTGGCCGGTGTGGAAAAGGCGGCTGCTTCGGGCGGTCCGGCATCGTTTCAGATTCCGTTCAGCTGGGCTTTGGGCGCGGTAGGCGCTTTGCTCTTGTTGGGCGTGGCTGCCGGTGTGGCACCTGCCATCAGGGCACTTTCCATCAAACCTGTTGATGCCATGCGTGAGGAATAGTGTGTTGTAGTCAGGAAAAAAACAGTTATCGAAAACTTTAAAAATACATATACGCATCATGAGAATAACGATGAAACGAGTGATTAAATGGGTGGTCGGCCTGGTGCTGGCAGCCCTGTTTGTAGGCACTTTGGTATTTCTCTACCAAAAGTCGCAGCCGGCTGAGGTGGTGTATGTCACGCATGCTGTGCGCAGAGCTACGCTGGAACGTACCACCGTGTTGACCGGTACGGTGGAGCCGCGCGACGAGGTGCTGATTAAGCCCCAGATTTCGGGTATTATCTCCGAACTTTACAAAAAGGCCGGCGACATGGTCAAGGCCGGCGAGGTGATAGCCCGTGTAAAGGTGGTGCCCGACATGACACAGTTGAGTCAGGCCGAAAATCGTGTGCGTCTGGCTGAAATCAACCTGCGCCAGGCCAAGAACGACTTTGCCCGTACGCAGAAACTCTTTGACGACCAGCTCATCAGCCGTGAGGAATACGAGAAAGGGCAGCAGGCTCTGAGTCAGGCCCGCGAAGAAAGTCAGGCAGCAACCGATGCGCTCAACATCGTGCGCGACGGCGTGTCGGCCAGCAATGCTACTTACAGTACCACACTCATCCGCTCTACCATCGACGGGCAGATTCTGGACATTCCCGTCAAGGTGGGTAACTCGGTAATCATGAGCAACACCTTTAACGACGGCACCACCATAGCCAGCGTGGCCGACATGCGTGATCTTATCTTTAAAGGTTATGTGGACGAAACGGAGATTGGCCTCATCCACGAGGGTATGCCCGTAAAAGTGTCGGTTGGAGCCTTGACCGGACAGGAGTTCGGCGCCACGCTGGAGTACATTGCGCCCAAGGTGAGCAGTGATGCCAACCAGTCGAACCGTTTTGAAATCAAGGCCGCCATGCGGGCCACCGGCGGAGCCCGGCTGCGTGCCGGGTACAGCGCCAATGCCGAGGTTGTGCTGGAGCGTGCAGAAAACGTACTGACCGTGCCCGAGGGATGCCTGAGCTACGAGGGCAACCGCACGTACGTGGAGGTGCTCACGCAGCGTCAGCCGCAGAAGTTTGTCAAGCGTCAGGTGGTGACAGGACTGAGCGACGGCATTAACATCGAAATCAAGAGTGGCCTGAAAGCAGGTGAGCAGGTAAAGGGTGAGGAACAGCAAAACGAAGAAAAGTCATGACGAAACGCAGACTATTACTCAGCATGATGCTGGCCGGAGGACTTGGAACTGCTGCCCAGCAGACCATGACGCTGGAGCAGTGCATTGACTACGCGCTGGCTCACAACCTGACGGTCAAGCAGCAGGATGTGTCGCTCCGCCGCAGCAGTCAGGAACTGGAGTCGAGCCGCAACCAACGGCTTCCGCAGGTAGGCGCACAGGCCGGTTATACGTACAGCATGGGGCGCAGTATTACCGAAAACAATACGTATGCCAACAGCAATACGCAGAATGTGTCGATGTCGCTCAACGCCAGCGTACCGCTTTTTACCGGTTTGCGCATCACCAACCAGATAGCCCAGAGCCGTCTGAACCTGGCTGCGGCTACGGCCGACCTGGCCAAGGCGCGCGAGGATGTGGCTCTGCAGGTTACCCAGTATTATTTGCAGGTGCTCTGCCAGCAGGAGCTGGCAGCCGTGGCTCGCCGGCAGGTAGCTCTGTCGGAGCAGCAGCTGACGCGTTTGCAGGGGCAGCTGAAGGCCGGCAAGTCGGCTGCTCCCGAGGTGGCCGAAATGGAAGCACAGCTGGCGCAGGACCGCCATTCCGCCGTGCAGGCCGAAGGAAATGTCAGTCTGGCCCTGCTTGACTTGAGCCAGATGCTCGAGCTGGGCTCGCCCGACTCGCTGCGTGTGGCCGACCCTACGCTCGGTGAGCCGCCCGTGCTGGAGGGCAGCGCCCGCAGTATTTATGAGCAGGCCGTCATGGCCCGTCCGCAGGTGGAGGCCGAGCGCCTGCGCCTCAAGGGCAGCGAATATGCGGTCAAGGTGGCCCGGGCAGGCTACTATCCCAGCGTGAGCCTGGGAGCCGGACTGGGCACGGGCTACTACAAGTCGTCGGGCATCCGCTCGGATGCTTTCGGAAGGCAGCTCAACAACAATTTCAGCCGCAACATCAGTCTGACCCTCAGTATACCGATATTTGATGCCTTCCAGACACGCAATGCCATCCGTACGGCCCGGCTGAATCAGGAAAACCAGGCCCTGCAGCTGGCGCAGGTGGAAAAAACACTTTACAAGGAAATCCAGCAGGCCTGGCAGAGTGCCGTCAACGCGCAGTCGTCCTATGCCAGCAGTAAGGTGAGCGAGGAGGCTGCCCGCGAGGCTTTCCGCCTGATGAGCAAGAAGTTCGAGAGCGGCAAGGCCACGCCAACGGAGTTTGCCGATTCGAAAACAAAACTCGAGAAGGCAGAGTCCGACCGCGTGCAGGCCCTGTATGAATGTATGTTCCGCGTGCGGATTCTTGATTTTTATCGGAGCCTGCATGCCCTGAAACCATAACGACGGTTGTCTGGGCCGTTTCCTGCCTTGTGGGAAATCTGCATCGGGCGGTCTGATTTAGGGCAGTTTGCCAAAGCGTGGGCAAACTGCCTTTTTTCGTATCGGTGCAACCCGGGAACCAAACAACATCCCGCCTAAAACAAACAGGGAGCGACCTTAAAAATTTTTCCTCCCGCCTTGTTTTACTTTATTCCCGGTGGAGCGGGCCGGCTCTTGTATGAGGGCAGGTTATGGGCTTCACGAACAGACACTTCGGCAGCCCGTCCGCGCAAAATACCCCCGCCCGGCCGGGCTGTATGTGTGCGATTTTTTGTAACTTTGCACCAATTTTAATTTTATTTCTACATGGAACAAACCACAAAAGACAAGGAAACGCTCCTGCGACGCAAGTTAGACCTCTTGCTTCGCACCGGTAAACTGCTGGTAGAAAGTTCGGCTGACACCAACCGCATCATGCGCAACATGAAGCGCGTGGCAGCCTATTTGGGACTCCCTGCCGAGTCCACCCACATTAATATTTCATACACCATGTTGATGGTGAACATCAGTGACGAACAACACTCCTTCTCGAAGTTTCAGCGTTGTGAGAAACACGGCATCAACATGACTGCCATTTCGCAGGTTTCCAAACTTTCGTGGCGAGCCATTCGCGAGGACTACTCGCTGGACCGTTATGAGGAGGAACTCGAGGCCATCCGTACCCGCAAGCGCAACTACACGCCCTGGCAGGTGGCCATCGGTGCCGGTTTTGCGTGTGGCGGATTCTGCATTCAGTTCGGTTGCGACTGGGTAGCTTTCCTCTATGCCTCTCTTGCCGCCATCTTTGGTATGCGTCTGCGTGCCCGTTGTCTGGAGTTCGGCATCAATCAGTACATGAGCATCGCCATTGCGGCTTTTGTGTCTACCCTGTTGGCCTGGGCCACAACCTTCCTGCCTTCGTCGTGGACGTCAACGCCCTGGCATCCGCTGCTGGCCTGCGCCCTCTTTATCGTGCCGGGAGTGCCGTTGATTAACTTTGTGGACGATATGCTCGACAACTACATAGCCGTGGGTGTAGTGCGTGCCATCAACACCCTCTTGATGCTGGCCGCCATGGCTTTCGGCATAGCAGCCGCCATCAAGCTTTGTCACGTGGCCGACTTTTTCCCCACCATCAGTATGGTGCCTCATCACAACTATTTTGAATACGCCATAGCCGCGGCCATTTCGGCCATGGGCTTCTCCATGATATTCAATATCCCGCGCCGCCTGCTCTGGGTGGTAGCCTTGGGAGGTATCATTGCCGTATGTACCCGCAACTTTGTCAACCTTGGCGCCTCAACCGGCAATATCGGATTGGATATGGGCCTGGTGGTAGGTTCGTTTACGGGTGCCGCACTGGTGAGCATCATTGCCGTTAAGGCCGTTCACTGGTTCCATGCGCCCAACCACGTACTGACCATTCCGAGCGTCATCCCCATGATTCCGGGTGTGCTGATGTATCGCTTGCTGTTGGGCTTCATCAACCTGCGTCCTGACAATATGGACAGCGTGTTGCCTTTGCTCAAGGCGCTCGACAGCGGAATCAACTCTGCGCTGGTCATTCTGTTTATCTCCGTCGGCGTAGCCATCCCCAACATCTTTGCCCGTCGCTATATTGCCAGCGACCGTGAAAAGAAACTGCAGCTGATGATTGAAGAACGCAAACAACGCGGCAAGTTTGTTGATCTTACCGACTTTGACGCCTGACAAATACGCCAGGACCCATCAATATTAAACCTAACGGCAGCCGCATGGCCTTGCGCATGTTTTTGCAGAAGCAAGGCCTGTGGGCTGCCGCTTTTTTGTAAATAACCCGTTTTTATGAACGAATTCATCCAGGTTAAAGGAGCGCGCGTCAACAACCTGAAAAACGTGTCGCTTGATATTCCGCGCGACCGGCTTATCGTAATTACCGGCCTGAGCGGTTCGGGCAAGTCGTCGCTGGCCTTCGATACCCTCTATGCCGAAGGGCAACGTCGCTATGTGGAAAGTCTTTCGGCCTATGCCCGCCAGTTCCTGGGGCGTATGCACAAACCTGAGTGCGACTACATCAAAGGGTTGCCGCCGGCCATTGCCATCGAGCAGAAAACAGTAGGGCGTAATCCGCGTTCGACCGTGGGCACACAAACGGAAATCTATGATTACCTCCGGTTGCTTTTTGCCCGCTGCGGACATACCTTTTCGCCCGTCAGCGGGCAGGAGGTCAAGCGCCACACACCCGAGGATGTGCTGCAGGCCGTGCAGCAGTATGCGCCGGGTACTCGCTTTACTATTCTGGCCCCGCTCTGCCTGCAGCATGAGCGCAGCCGCCGCGAGCAGCTTGAAGCCTGTTTGGCACAGGGCATCATGCGTATAGATCTGAACGGACAGATTTTGCGTATCGAGGATTATCTGCAAGGTGAACCCGTAGGTGACGAGCAGCCCATCTATCTGGTTATTGACCGCATGAGCGTAGGCAGCGACAAGGAGTTTGTAAGCCGGTTCATCGACTCGGCCGAAACAGCTTTTTTCGAAGGCAACGGAAGTTGTGCCGTGCGTATCTATCCGGCCAATATGCTCCATGCATTTTCCACTCGTTTTGAGGCCGACGGCATTACGTTCCAGCAACCTTCCGACCATTTGTTTTCGTTCAACTCGCCGCTGGGCGCCTGTCCCACCTGTGGCGGATTTGGCCGCATTGTGGGTATTGACGAGCATCTCGTGGTGCCCGATACCGGCTTGAGTGTGTACGAAGGTGCCGTGGTGTGCTGGCGTGGTGAGAAAATGGGAGAATGGAAAGCAGAGTTCTGTCGGCGGGCCGCCAAGCGCAATTTCCCGATTCATACGCCTTATTATCAGCTGACGCAGGCTCAGCGCGATTATCTTTGGCATGGTGACGACGCCGAGCGTGCCCTGCCTCAGGAGCAGCAGGTAACGATTGACGCCTTTTTCCGGATGTTGCAGGCCAACCAGTATAAGATACAGTATCGTGTGATGCTGGCCCGTTATCGTGGAAAGACAACCTGTCCGGATTGCCACGGCAGCAGGCTCCGGCCGGAAGCCGGTTATGTGAAGGTGGCCGGCCGTACCATTATGGAGCTGATTGATTTGCCTGTGAACCGGCTGAAAAGCTTTTTTGACGAACTTGTTCTGCCTGAGGCCGACCGTAAGGTGGCCGAACGGCCTCTGACGGAAATCCGCAACCGGCTCGGATTTCTTTGTGACGTAGGGTTGGGCTATCTTACGCTCAGCCGCCCTTCCAACACGTTGTCGGGAGGTGAGAGCCAGCGCATCAATCTGGCCACCTCGTTGGGCAGTTCGCTGGTGGGTTCGCTATATATTCTTGACGAGCCGAGTATCGGGCTCCACAGTCGCGATACGGAGCGTCTGGTGAGCGTGTTGCGCCGCTTGCAGCAGTTGGGCAACACCGTAATTGTGGTGGAACATGACGAGGATATCATCCGTGCGGCCGACTATCTGATTGATTTGGGACCTGAGGCGGGACGCCTGGGCGGCAGCCTGATGTATGCCGGCACCATGACTCACCTGCCTGCCGGCACCAAGAGTCATACGCTGCAGTATCTGCTGGGCGAGGATGCCATTCCCGTGCCGCTCTGCCGGCGGGCGTGGAATCAGTATATTGAGGTCAGGGGTGCGCGTGAAAACAACCTGCGCGGCCTTGATGTGCGCTTTCCGCTTAATGTGATGACGGTGGTGACGGGTGTGAGCGGCTCGGGCAAGTCGACTCTGGTGCGCGACATTTTCTATCGGGCGCTCAAGCGTCATTTTGATGAGGTGTGTGAACGTCCCGGACAGTTTACTTCGCTCGAGGGTGACCTTTCGGCCATCAGTGCCGTGGAGTTTGTTGACCAGAACCCCATAGGAAAGTCATCGCGCTCCAATCCCGTGACCTACGTCAAGGCATACGACGAAATACGCAAGCTGATGGCCGAACAGCCGCTGGCCAAGCAGATGGAATATACACCGGCCTATTTCTCCTTCAACACCACCGGCGGGCGTTGTGAGGAGTGTAAGGGCGAGGGTACCGTGAAGGTGGAAATGCAGTTTATGGCCGACTTGATTTTGGAGTGTGAGTCGTGTCACGGCAAACGCTTCAAGTCTGATTTGCTTGAGGTGCGTTTCCAGGGAAAGAATGTGTATGACATTCTGGAAATGACCGTGAATCAGGCCATTGAGTTCTTTGAGAAAAACGACCAGCCCGCAGTGGTGCGTAAGTTGCGGCCGCTTCAGAATGTAGGGTTGGGATATATAAAATTGGGGCAGCCTTCGAGTACTTTGTCGGGCGGTGAGAACCAGCGTGTCAAACTGGCCTATTATCTGGGGCAGGAAAAGGTGCGTCCCACGCTGTTCATCTTTGACGAACCTACCACCGGCCTGCATTTCCATGACATCAAGACACTGTTGCGCTCGTTTGACGCCCTGGTGGAGCGGGGCCACACGGTGGTGATTATCGAACATAATCTGGATGTCATCAAATGTGCCGACTATATCATTGATCTGGGGCCCGAGGGCGGAGCCGGCGGCGGTATCGTCGTTGTTCAGGGCACTCCGGAGCAAGTGGCAGCCTCAGGGCTCGGATATACGTCGGGTTATCTCAAGTCTAAATTGACGGAGGGCTTTTCCGGCAAACGTTCATCGTAGGGCCTTGCTTGAAGCATAGCCGGCTGTCGGGAAAAAGCACTTCGAATTATTTGGTAAAGTCAAAATAAAAATGTATCTTCGCTTTGTATGAAGGTCCGGAATTTTGGCGGGCGCGTGCATGAGAGCCTGCTGACGGACATATTTATTCACCTAAAATACAGATGAAGATGAAAAAGTATTATTGCGAAGTATGCGATTGGGTTTATGATCCTGAACTCGGTGATCCGGATGGCGGCATCGCTCCCGGTACGGCTTTCGAGGATATTCCTGAAGATTGGGTATGTCCTATTTGCGGTGTGGGAAAGGACCAGTTTGCCGAAGTAGTGGAATAAATTTGAATATGTAGCCTCATTTTATACAGAAAATGAGGCGCCGGCATGAATTTTATATTCATGCCGGCGCCTTGCGTATGGAGCAGAGGCGGCCTTTTCAGAAAAAAAGGTGCCTTGAAAAAAGAAAAAGGGGGCTTGAAAAAAATTCCGCAAGCCACCTTTTTCCATTTTGGCCAGCTGTGGCTCCCTTGGCCGTTCGGACAGATGGACAAACAAGGGCCGCCGAATGCTTGCCCGCCTTTTCAATAATCACTACAAAAGCAAAAAAAAGTTATAAAATATCCCTGAAAAGGTCTTGAAAGTAAAAAAAAACTTGCATCCCATAATAATAATGTAACTTTGCAGAAAAATGTAAACACATTAATTAAGATTAAGGAGAATACGCTGATATGAGTTTTAATGTCCCTAAAACAGAGAAGAAGAGAGTGGTGATTGTAGGTGGAGGTTTCGGAGGCTTGAAATTAGCCAACAAACTGAAAAAATCGGACTTTCAGGTAGTGCTGATCGACCGCAACAATTATCACCAGTTCCCCCCTTTGATTTATCAGATTGCTTCGGCCGGTATAGAACCCAGTTCCATCTCATTCCCCTTCCGCAAGATTTTCCAGCGTCGCCGTAATTTCTACTATCGGATGGCGGAGGTACGTTCCATATTTCCCGAGCATAAAATCATTCAAACTTCTATCGGCAAGGTTCATTATGACTATCTTGTGCTGGCAGCCGGAACAACTACCAATTTCTTCGGCAACAAGAATCTGGAAGATGAAGCCATGCCCATGAAAACCGTGAGCGAGGCCATGGGGCTGCGCAATGCCATACTTGACAACTTTGAGCGCGCGCTGACTTGTGCTACCGAGCGCGAGCGTCAGGAGCTGCTCAACGTGGTGATTGTAGGCGGCGGTGCCACGGGTGTGGAAATTGCGGGTGCGCTGAGCGAAATGAAGAAATTTGTATTACCCAAGGACTATCCCGACCTGCCGGCCAATCTGATGCACGTCTATCTGATTGAGGCGGCCGACAAACTGCTGGGCGCCATGAGTCCTGCTACGTCGGAGCGCGTGCTCCATTATTTGCAGGAAATGGGCGTCAGCGTATTGCTGGGCAAGATGGTGACCGACTTCAAGGACCATAAAGTGATACTGAAGGACGGCAGCGCCATAGCCACCCGTACGTTTATCTGGGTGAGCGGAGTGCGTGCGCAGAGCGTGGGTAATCTTGACCCGAAATTCCTGGGACGCGGCGGCCGTATTAAGGTCGATGCCTACAACCGTGTGGAAGGTCTTGACGGCGTCTTTTCCATTGGCGACCAGTGTCTGATGACGGCCGATGAGGATTATCCGGGCGGCCATCCGCAGCTGGCTCAGGTGGCCATCCAGCAGGGAAATCTGTTGGCCAAGAACCTGATACGTATGGAAAAGGGACAGGACCTGCAGCCGTTCCGCTACCGCAACCTCGGCACCATGGCCACCGTGGGCCGCAACCGGGCCGTGGCCGAATTCAACAACATCAAGATGGGCGGTTTCCTGGCCTGGATTATGTGGCTGGTGGTCCATCTGCGTTCCATCCTGGGTGTGCGTAACAAACTGATGGTGCTTATCAACTGGGTTTGGAACTATTTCTCCTACGGGCAGTCGCTCCGAATGATTGTTTATGCCCGCAAAGCCAAGGAAGTGCGTGAGCGCGAAGCCTGGCTGGCGTCGACTCACTGGGGTACCGACCTTATGGGCGAGGATAATCCTGCCGCCGCCCAGACGCAGGAAAACAAAACTCCGGATTCGGCAAAATAGTCAGAAAATTACGACGATAAGAAATCTGTATGCTCCATCCTTCCGAACACAAACCCCGCATAGCCGTAGTCATGTCCAATACGCTGGCGTGTATGGGCCTGAAGCAGTTGCTGCTCTCCATGATGCCGCGTGCCGAGGTTTGCATGTTCGGTTCAATGGAGGGGCTGCATGCAGCAGAAAGTGACGATTTTTTTCATTATTTCATTTCGTCGGATATCCTGCTGCATAATGTTGACTTTTTCACTCCGCGGTGCCGGCATACTTTTGTGCTGGTACATGGCAATCATTCGGTTTCGGTGCCGGCGGCTTTCCGGACCATAGATGTGTGTCAGCATGAAGAAAAAATAACAAAAGATTTGTTGCGGTTGGAGCAGCAGGGACATGGCACCAACCGTCCGCAAGCCGCTCTTATAAAAAAAACGCAGAATACGGAAGCGTCCGTACTTACTCCGCGCGAGAAGGAGGTGTTGCGTCTGGTTGTTTCGGGATACATCAACAAGGAAATTGCCAGCCAGCTCCACGTGAGCCTTACTACAATTATTTCACATCGCAAGAATCTTACTGAAAAACTAAAAACTCGCAGTGTCTCAGCCTTAACCATTTACGCCGTCATGCATGGTATTGTTAGGGTGGAGGACATTTAAAAAACACTCATTTACATGTCTACGATTAATGAAGAATTAACCCGGCAGGCCGATGCGCAATTAGCTTTGTTCAATCGCAAACTGATGCCTGTCACCCAACGGGAAATTTTGGGCGTAAAAGTTCCCGACCTCCGAAAAATGGCCCGTCAGATAGTGCGCACCGACGATTGGCAGGATTGGTTTTACCACGTGACGGACAATGACTCTTTTGAGGAAATCATGTTGCGTGGCATGGTGCTGGGATATGCCCATTTGGACATTGACGAACTGTTGTGCGGTATTCGGTTCTACGTTCCTCTGATTGATGAGTGGGCCTTGTGTGATTGCGCTACGGCTACCTGGAAACAGCTCGTAAAGTATCCCGACAAGGCTTTTGAACTGATTACTCCATATTTGAACAGCGACAACGAGTTTGAACAGCGTTTTGCCTATACTACTTTACTGGCTCATTTTTGCACGTCAACCTATATCGGACGTGTATTGGATCTCTTTGGCAGTTCGGAGCCGCATGGCTATTATGCGCTGATGGGGCTGTCGTGGGCCTTGTCAGTATGTTATGTGAAGTTTCCCGAACCTACCGCCCAGTTGCTTCAGAGCTACAAACTGACTACCGAATGCAAACGCAAGGCCATTCAGAAAATCATGGAATCGCGCCGCTCTACTCCCGAGATGCGTCAGCGCGCATTGCTTATCCGACAGACATTAAAAAAGAATCACTCATGAAAAAAATCGTGTTTTTGCTGCTGATGTTGAGTCTGACAACCGGAGTTGTGGCTCAACAGTTGAAAAAAACTTTGCAGTATGTGCCTCTTGACAGCGTAATGGTGTTGCCTTATTATGACACGCAGCGTCTGACCAGAGCTTTTGCACATGATACGACGCAGCATTTACGCACGTTTCAAACTCCTCGGATGGGGGGTCGCGCTTTCCGGAAAGCACTGAAAAACTGGAATCTGCGTGTCCGCGACAGCCTGAATCTTGTAGGCGGAGTTGGTGACGAGTCATATGGAAGGCTGCAGTTTGAGCCGGCTCGCCAGACGGTTGAGCAGGGGGCTGCGTTGTTTAAGGAAACCGCGGACGCCTCTTTCATGGATGCCGTTGAGGCCGCACTTTACAATAGCGTTGAAGCCGCGTTGACGGGCTATTTTTCTCCACAATACACCATGGCTGCCGCGCGTATGGTTTTTGCAGCTTACAGCCTGCGTTATGCTACTGATGACGAAGGCGTGTATATTAATCTGTTCAGTAATTCAACGGCCCGTATTACGACTGGCGGTTTTCGGATGGTGATTGACCAGATTACCTCAATGCCTTATCAGAATCGTGTGGTGGTTCGGGTGATGCATTGTAGTGCCGACCGTCCGCTGAAAATCAGGGTGCGCCTGCCGATGTGGGCTGCCGGCCGGTGTTTGTCCGACCGCTACCGCCAGCTCAATCCGGAGCAATTGCCGGAAATGTACGTAAACGGTCATGCCACTGCTTATGAAGTTGAGAAAGGCTATGCCGTTATTCAGCGGAAATGGAACAACGGGGATGAAATCTATTGGGATTTTAATCTGGCTCCGCGCATGGTGGCTCAGGAAGGCCGGACGGGAAGTGTTGCCGTACAGTGGGGACCGCTGGTCTATGCGGCCGGAGTGGATTTGGCAACCGGGCAGCTTGTCGCTGCCGACTCGCTCAGTCCTGACTATCAGGCTTCTTTTATGCGTCTGATGGGACCGGCCGTTCCAACAGGCCAGCAAAAGGCACAGCCGTTGATGTTTCTTCCCTATGCAGAGTCGTTTACGTGGCGCGGATATACGTCGGTGTGGGTGCCGGCAGGAAATCCGGTAGCCAAGACAGGCGTTAAATAATCTTGACGTGTTACGAAAGTTGCAATTAATGCGTTACATTTGCAGCATGAAACATCGAATTTGGCTTTGGTTCCTTTGCGGACTTTTCAGTTGCGTCACGCTGCAGGCGCAAACTATCATAGAATTGAAGAAAGGTGGTCGCGTGCGTTCGAAAACACTTGACGACTACCGTCAGCCCGCCCGACAGCCTGTTGAGAGTGACGGCCAGAAAACAGCAGACTCCGTATATTTTAATAAATGGGTGATTGAGGGTATGGACGCCATGTCAACCGATTCGCTCAAGCGGGCACGTACCTGCTTTGTTGAGGCCTTGCGCCTGATGCCCAAACATAAACTGGCTCCTCAGTTGCACTATTATGTGGGTCTGCTTGACGAGAACCGCGGTGAGGCACGCGAGGCTTTGCGCCACTATGATGCAGCCCTGCAGTTGAAAGAAGGGGCTGATATGGATATGGTGCGTATGCGTCGGGCTTATGTGTGTTATGAGCTTGGGCGGTTGCCTGAGGCCCGTAGAGCTTGTGATGAGTTGATAGACCGTCATGCTCAGGATACGGCTCTTTTGTTTTTGCGGGCTTCGGTGGCCATGGATGACCGGCGGTATACTGATGCCCGCCGTGACTTGGAGAACCTGCTGGTTATTTCACCCAATCATGTGAATGCTTGGGTATGTCTGGCTCATGTAAACAATATTGACGGACGTCCGCAACAGGCTATGGAGCAGTTTAACCGGGCTGTGTTGCTGGCTCCTACTGACGCAGATGTGCTTATGGCTCGTGCAGGAGCCGCACGCGAACGGAAACTCTATGGTCTGGCCCGTGCTGACTTGGATGTAGCCATTAAGGCGCATCCGGAGAGAGCCGACTTGTATGTGCAGCGCGCAGCTCTCTGGATTGACATGAAGGAGAAGCGGGCGGCGTTGTCTGATTTGGATAAGGCCGTGAGTTTGGGAACGCTGCGCAGTTCGTTGCTTGAACTATACCAGGCGGCGCAGTAGTATGGATGCAGAGGTATGAAAATGCGATATGAAAAGAGGCTTCAGTTTTTCTGAAGCCTCTTTTCATGGAGGTAGTGTTTATACTTTTTCTTGTAGGGCATCCTGAAGCGGCTTTTTATAGAAAGCCATATACATATCTTCCAGCAGCCGTTGGCCTGTGAGTGTTTTGAAAACTTTTCGGCGTATGTTTTCAATGGTCTGCGGAGATAGCTGGTCTTCATAGAAATTGACCAGGAAATCTGCTTCTACCAGAATCTGATAGTCGATGCCTTGAATGTCTGTATATGTGTGGTGATGGGCAATCAGATAGCAGATGCGTTCAACCTGTTCTTGATTGAAACCTCCGCATGCATCCAATATGCGTCTGGCTTCGGCAGGACCTTCGCGTTCTTGCAGATATCCGTCGCAGCGTCCGTACTTTTGTTCGCTGACATGGATACCAATGTCATGCAATATGGCAGCAGCTTCCAGTATGAGTTGCTGATCCTTGTCGATATTTTCCATCATACCGATTACAGCCGCCAGATTGTGAACTTTAAGGAAATGATTGATACGGGGAATGTCACCCCTGTCATACTGGCTCATGAGTTGAATGAGCTGGGCAATTCTCTTGTCCATAGTGATGTAGTTTTATAGAAAAAGTGTTGTTTGAACCGGAATTTGACAAAGTGTCCGGTTTTGATCCGTCTGCAAACATACAAAATATTCAAAGTTCTAACAAATTGTCAACTTGAATTCTGCTGACAGGAATGGCCGTGGTATCTTTTTATTGTGAAGTAGCGTGTTTTTTGGTGAAAAAACTTTATATTTGCACGGATAAACAAACTCATGAGACAGGAACAAAACTATAGTCTGCTGAAGAAAATTGATTACCCTGATGACTTGCGGAAACTTTCCGTAGAGGAGTTACCGGAGGTATGTCGGGAATTGCGTGGCTTTATTATCAATGAGTTGGCGCATAATCCCGGCCATCTGGCTTCCAGTCTGGGTACGGTTGAACTGACAGTGGCGCTTCATTATGTTTTCAATACTCCTTATGACAGAATCGTGTGGGATGTGGGACATCAGGCTTATGGTCATAAAATTCTGACCGGCCGGCGTGACCGCTTTTGTACGAATCGCAAACTGCATGGGTTGCGCCCGTTTCCCTCGCCGGAAGAAAGTGAGTATGATACTTTTACTTGTGGCCATGCCAGCAATTCTATTTCTGCGGCATTGGGTATGTCGGTGGCGGCTTTGCGAAAGGGGGAGGATAACCGGCACATAGTTGCCGTAATTGGCGACGGAGCCATGAGCGGTGGTTTGTCATTTGAAGGACTCAATAATGCTGCTGCCATTCCGAATAATATGTTGATTATTCTGAATGACAACAACATGAGCATAGATCGTAGCGTAGGTGGTATGAAGCAGTATTTGCTGCATATGCATACCAGTAATTTTTATAATCGTCTGCGGTTTAAAGTCTCACAGAAACTTTCGTCGTGGGGATTCCTGAATGAAGATCGCAGAAACCGCATTCTGCGTTTTAATAATTCGCTCAAGTCGTTGCTGGCTAACCAGCAAAATATTTTTGAGGGAATGAATATCCGTTATTTCGGTCCGATGGATGGGCATAATATTGTCGAACTGGTTCGCATATTACATGAAATCAAGGAAATGAAAGGGCCGAAACTGCTTCACATCCATACCGTAAAGGGAAAGGGGTATAAACCGGCCGAACGTTCTGCTACAATATGGCATGCACCAGGAAAGTTTGATCCTGTAAACGGGCAGCGTATAGAGGAAAATGCGAAAAACAAACCTTTGCGTTTTCAAGACGTGTTTGGTTATACCTTGTGTGAACTGGCGCGGCAGAATTCCCGCATTATAGGTGTAACACCGGCCATGACTACCGGTTGCTCCATGAATATACTGATGAATGAAATGCCCGATCGGGCATTTGATGTAGGTATTGCCGAGGGTCATGCGGTCTGTTTTTCAGCAGGCATGGCTAAAGATGGGTTGCAGCCGTTTTGTAATATTTATTCAGCTTTTGCCCAGCGGGCGTATGACAATATTATTCATGACGCCGCTATATTGAATTTACCCGTGGTCCTGTGCTTGGACCGTGCCGGTCTTGTGGGTGAAGACGGTCCTACGCATCATGGTGCTTTTGATATTGCCGCGTTGCGGCCCATTCCGAATCTGACCATTGCCTCACCTTATGATGAGCATGAATTGCGCCGCCTTATGTATACAGCCCAGTTGCCGGAAAAAGGTACGTTTGTTATCCGGTATCCGCGCGGCCGTGGCTCGGTAGTAGACTGGCGTTGTCCTCTTGAGGAAATTCCCGTTGGCAAGGGACGGATGCTTAAGGATGGCCGCGAAACGGCAGTGCTGACTTTTGGGCCGATTGGCGTAAAAGCTGCCCGGGCTATTGAAAAGGCTGAGCATCTGGCCATGGAGCAGGGAAGGAATATGCAGATTGCCCATTATGATATGCGCTTTGTAAAACCTATTGATACTGAAATTCTGGAGCATGTAGGGAAGCATTTCAGTCGGATCATTACGTTGGAGGATGGTGTGATTGAAGGCGGTTTTGGCAGTGCTGTCTTGGAGTATCTGAGCAGTCGTCACTATACTCCGGAATTAGTGCGCATGGGGTTACCTGACAAGTTTGTGGAGCATGGAAGTGTGCCAGAACTTTACAAAATAGTGGGGCTTGATGAAGATTCTATAGTAAAGACATTGTTACAAGCATGAAAATAGTGATTGCCGGAGCCGGTGCCGTAGGTACGCATTTGGCGATGTTACTTTCGCGGGAACGAAATGATATTATTCTAATTGATGAAGATCCTGCTCGCTTGCGTAAAATCAGTAACGATTTTGACATTCAGACGCTGGTGTGTTCGCCCTCATCGATTAAAGGATTGCGCAAGGCCGGAGTAGAACATGCAGACCTGTTTATTGGTGTTACTCCCGATGAGGCGCATAATATGACGAGTTGTATCTTAGCCAGTAAATTAGGAGCCAAACGTACGGTGGCCCGTGTGGATAATTATGAATATACGATACCGGAGCACCGCGAATTTTTTAAATCCGTGGGGGTAGATTCTATTATTTATCCTGAGGTCCTGGCGGGGGCTGAAATTGTGCAGAATGTACGGCATTGTTGGACCCGCCAATGGTGGGAAGTGCATAATGGAGCTCTGATTATGCTGGGCGTAAAATTGCGCAAAACGGCAAAAATCCTGGACATGCCGCTTAAGGATATTTGTGGTCCTGATTCACCCTATCATGTGGTAGCTATCAAACGTGATGGCGAAACGATTATTCCACGAGGCGATGATAGCTTGCACGACCGCGATGTTGTTTACTTTATGACCACTCGCCAGTATATCGACTATATCCGTGATATTTCCGGAAAGATGAATTATCCGGATGTTAAGCGTATTATATTTATGGGAGGAAGCAGTACGGCAGTACAAGCCATTATGATGATGCCGGAAAATGTTCGCGTAAAGGTTATAGAAATAGACGAGGCCCGTTGTGAATATCTGTCGCAGAAGTTTGCTGATAATAGTCATGTAATGGTGTTTCACGGTGATGGACGTGATGTTGATTTGTTGCGTGAGGAAGGCATACAGAATACGGAAGCTTTTGCAGCTTTAACGGACAATGCTGAGGCCAATATCCTGACATGTTTGGCGGCTAAACGTTTGGGCGTTCATCGTACGGTGGCCATGGTAGAAAATTTGGATTATGTAGGTATGGCTGAGAGCCTTGATATCGGCTCCATAATCAATAAAAAGACTTTTGCAGCCGGCCATATATATCAAATGATGCTTAATGCCGACGTAAGTAATGTAAAGTGTCTTACCATTGCCAATGCCGATGTGGCAGAGTTTGTGGCAGCTGAGGGCTGTAAGGCTACACAGAAGGCTGTGAAGGATCTTAATTTGCCAGTAGGTGTTACTTTGGGAGGCCTTGTCCGTAACGGAGAGGGGCTTCTTATTAATGGTATGACTCGTATAGAGCCTGGCGATTCTATTATGGCATTTTGTATCGGAAATGCCTTGGCCAAACTCGAAAAGTATTTTAATTGAAACAACTATTTCTTTTTTTTGATTCATGATTAACGGAAGGGTTATTTGTAAGGTCCTTGCCAAACTTCTTTTTCTGGAGGCTTTTTTGTTGTTGATAAGTTGGGGCGTAGGAATACTTTATCATGAAAACGTACATGCCGTATATGGTTTCCCGATGCTTATCGCCGTTGGGCTGGGAGGACTGTTGCGGTTAATTGGATTACGTTCGGATAATCAGGTAAATCGCCGTGATGGTTATGTGATCGTGTTGCTTACCTGGCTCTCGTTTTCATTGATAGGCATGTTGCCTTTCCTTTTTGGCCATTACGTGAATTGTGGAGTTGTAGATGCTTGTTTTGAGGCCATATCTGGTTTTACGACTACCGGTGCCACAATTCTGACGAATATCGATACTCTTCCGCGCTCCATACTCTTTTGGCGCAGTCTTACCCACTGGATTGGTGGATTGGGGATTGTGATTTTTACCATTGCGTTTTTACCTTCTTTGGGGAGTAATAATCTGAAATTGTTTACCGCAGAATCTACCGGTATGAGTCAGGATCGCATTCATCCCCGTGTGAGTACTACGGCCCGTTGGTTGTGGATGGTTTATTTGATGCTGACGGCAGCATGTACATTATCGTTGTGGATTGCAGGTATGAGTTTTTTTGATGCAATCAACCATGCTTTTTCAACTTTGGCAACGGGTGGTTTTTCTACTCATCAGGACAGCATACTTTATTTTAAATCGCCACTTATTGAGTACATCCTAATTGTATTCATGTTTTTGGGAAGCATTAATTTCACTTTGTTTTATCTCTCTTTATTTAAACGACAATGGAAAGATCTTTTCCGTGATGAGGAGTTGCGCTTTTATGCTTGTCTGCTGGGAGGAGTGACATTAATTATTACGCTGATACTTATATTCGTGCAGGGCCAGGCGGTAGAAATGGCCTTCCGTCATACCTTATTTACACTTTTGTCTTTTGAGAGTACTACGGGTTTCATTACGTGTGATTATATGCTTTGGCCTCCAATGGTATGGATCCTGATGCTTTTGCTGATGGCGGTCGGAGGTTGTGCTGGTTCTACGGCGGGTGGACTGAAGTGCGTTCGACTATTGTCTTTCTATAAAATTCTTCAAAGTGAATTTAAGATTATGCTTCATCCCAAAGCGGTAGTGCCGCCTTGTGTTAATCATACACCATTGCCTTTGCCCGTCATTCAGCGTTTGCTGGCTTTTGTCTTTGCATATATGGTCATTATATTGGTAGGTACCTTCTTTATTGCCAGTCAGGGGGTGCCGTTGCTTGATGCCTTGTCAATTGCTATGTCAACTTTCAGTAACGCTGGTCCTACAGTAGGGCACGAGCTGGGAGCATATGATTCAATGGCTGTACTGCCGGATTCTGTCAAGTGGGCCTGCTGCGGCATTATGTTGCTGGGGCGTTTGGAAATATTTTCATTGATATTGCCGCTTACGCCGGCTTTCTGGCGAAAAGACTAATTTATTTTATTGAAAAAAACGTAAGAAAATGATTAAATTTCGGAATTTAGCGATGATGCTTGCAGCCACTACCACTACAGCTTTGGCTGCCGACAATTTCAAGTATGCCGACGAGCAGTTTGCCGACATTCAAATGTTGCGTTACAAGGTGGAGAATTTCGACCAGTTGAGTTTGCGTCAGAAAACTTTGGTATATTATCTTTCAGAAGCTGCTTTGCAGGGACGTGACATCCTGTTTGATCAAAATGGGCGTTACAATCTGCGCATACGGCGTATGCTTGAAACGGTGTACACTGACTATAAAGGTGACCGTGAAACGGCTGAGTTCAAAGCCCTGACGGTCTATCTTAAACAAGTATGGTTCAGCAGTGGTATTTATCATCATTATGGCAGTGAAAAGTTCGTACCTGGATTTTCACAGGATTATTTACGCAAAGTCTTGGCCGAAGTGGATATTAATAAACTTCCTTTGGAACCTGGACAAAGTTTGGATGATTTCTGCAATGAAGTTTTTCCGGCCATCTTCGATCCGACGTTCTATCCTATGCGTGTCAATCAGCGGGCCGGAGATGATCTGGTGCTGACTTCCGGTGAGAATTACTATGGCGAGGGAGTGACGCAGAAAGAAGCTGAAGACTTCTATGCAGCCCGTAAGGATTTGTCTGATCCCGAACCTGTAATGTTCGGACTCAACAGCCGCTTGGTTAAGGAGAACGGAAAATTGGTTGAAAAGGTTTGGAAGGAGGATGGTCTTTACGGTCCTGCCATCAAGCGTATTATATATTATTTGGAAAAGGCACGCCCCTTTGCCGATACACCGGAGCAGGCCAAAGTAATCGACAAGCTGATTTCATACTATCGTACGGGTAATTTGAAAACTTTTGATGAATATAATATCCTTTGGCTGCAGGATACGGCCGGTACGGTAGACTTTACCAACGGGTTCATCGAAACCTATGGCGACCCGCTTGGTATGAAGGCCAGTTGGGAGTCTATCGTCAATTTCAAGAATTTCGACGCAACCAAACGAACCGAAAAACTCAGTGCCAACGCACAATGGTTTGAGGATCATTCGCCCGTAGACAAGCGATTTAAGAAAGAAACCTGTAAGGGTATTTCTGCTAAGGTCATTACGGCAGCCATCCTGGGCGGCGACCTTTATCCCTCTACCGCCATTGGTATTAATTTACCTAATTCCGATTGGCTTCGTAAGGAATACGGCTCAAAGAGTGTAACAATCGGAAACCTGACGGATGCTTATAACAAGGCCGCTCACGGTAATGGATTCGAAGAGGAGTTTATTGACGATGCTGCTACGCGCAAACTTATTGAAACCTATGGTGACGCTTGTGACGATTTGCATACTGACCTTCACGAGTGTCTCGGGCATGGCAGCGGTAAACTCCTGCCCGGCACCGACCCCGATTCGCTGAAAGCATATGGTGCCACTATCGAAGAGGCGCGTGCTGACCTTTTTGGCCTCTATTACGTGGCTGACCCCAAATTGGTAGAACTCGGACTGACCCCCAATCTTGAGGCTTACAAGTCACAATACTATACATATATGATGAATGGTTTGATGACCCAGCTCGTGCGTATCAAACCGGGTAATAATATAGAGGAAGCACATATGCGTAATCGTGCTTTGATTGCCCATTGGTGTTATGAGCAAGGCAAGGCTGATAATGTTGTGGAACTGGTTAAGCGAAACGGCAAGACTTACGTCCAGGTTAATGATTACGAACGGTTGCGGCAGCTATTTGGGCGTTTGCTGGCCGAAATCCAGCGTATTAAGAGCGAGGGCGATTACAGCGCAGCCCGCAATCTGGTCGAAACATACGGCGTGAAGGTCGACCCCGTGCTCCATGCAGAGGTGCTTGAGCGCTATGCCCGTCTGAACATCGCGCCTTATAAAGGTTTCATTAATCCTGTTTACACTGCGGTCCGTGACGAAAAGGGAAACATTACCGATGTCAGGATTTCATACGATGAGAGTTATGAGGACCAGATGCTGCGCTACAGCCGTGATTATAGTACCCTGCCCAATATCAATAACTAATAACCGTATTTGAAATTATGGATACAGCCGAACAGCTACGCGAAATCAAACGTGCCTTGCGCGGTATGATGAATGGTGTGGTGTCTGCTTCCATGCGCGAAAAGGGCCTGACCTATAAAGTTAATTTCGGTGTCGAATTGCCGCGCCTGCAGGCCTGGGCGCAGGAGTTGCCTCATACCCACGAACTTGCCCAGGCTCTTTGGCAGGAAGACATTCGCGAGTGTCGTCTGCTGGCAGCCATGCTTCAGCCTGTCGGGCAGTTTCCGCCTCAGTTGGCCGACATCTGGGTTGAATCAATGAGATTCACGGAAGAAGTGGAGTGCTGCGTAATGTATCTTTTCCAGAACTTGCCCTATGCTTCCGAAAAGGCTTATGAGTGGATGGCTTCTTCACATTCCGTCAGCCAGCAGTGTGGTTTCCAGTTGATGGCCCGCCTGTTTTCCCGTGGAGCGCGTCCCGAAGGGCGTGATGCCGATGAGTTTCTTGACCAGGCCGTTGCCGCAGTTCGCAGTGACGATGGCCGTGTAGCCAGTGCAGCGCGCCGGGCCATCATGAAGTATATGGATTTAGGACCGCAGGAAGAAGCTGCTGCTGAAAAAGCTTTGAACCTTTAGTTCCTGCATCATCCCTCCCCGTAATAGGGTGCAGAATATGCACTGAATTTGTGTGTCTTACCATTCAGTTTGCATATGTCTGCACCTTTTTTTATTCTGACGAACTGTGTCTCAGATATGGGCGGATTTAAAATATTTTTATTAAACTGCACTCATCTCATTTTATTGTCGTATATTTGCTTAATATTAAGTGTCTTGATTTAACTTGCGTGATAATTTATTAAATAATAGATAATTATTATGAACAGAAAAAAACTATGGGCAGCTTTGCTCTTATTCGTAAGTGCATTGTCTCCTGCCGTAGCACAGAGTGCTGACGAGCAGACGTACTATCCGTACACCTTTATCGGTGTGCAGGGTGGTGGTGAAATTACCTTTACGGATTACACCCCTTCTAAATTGATTATGCCGATGGGAGCTTTCTCTGTCGGACATTTCTTCTCACCTGAAATCGGTGCCCGACTGAACGTGAGCGGTTGGCAGAACAAGGGAGGCATTGAGTCTATAAACAAGACCTATGAATATAATTATGTGACAACCGATGTTGACTTCATGTTTAATTTGTGCAACATCTTTTCCCACAAAAAGGTACATCCCATCAATGTTTACCTCATTGGTGGTGTAGGCCTCTCTTATGCGTGGAACAACGACGACCTGCACAATTTGTTAACCCAGAATCCATCGGTTTCCATTCCTTATGCATGGGATGACAACCGTCTGGTCCACAATTTTAGAGCTGGCGTTCAGGTGGAAGCAAATCTGGCTAAACACTGGGGCTTGAACCTGGAAGTAACGGCCAACAATCTTCACGACCGTTACAACTCTAAGACCAATGGCCACGGCGACTGGCAGGTAAATGCCATGATTGGTTTGACCTATAAGTTTGGTTTCAAGAAAGGTAAGGCCAAGGAGTCTGAGCCCAAACCTCAGCCTGTAACTCCCGCACCTGTAACTCCGGTTCCTGCTCCGCAGCCTAAACCCGAGCCTAAACCCGAGCCTAAACCTGCACCCGCTCCGGCCAAGACACGTATTGAGGTGTTCTTCACCATCAATAGCGCAACGATGTCTGCAACCGAGGAACAGAAGGTGGCTAATCTGGCTTCATGGCTCAAGCAGCATCCGTCTGCTCAGGTTGAGCTCGTAGGTTATGCTGATGCCGGAACGGGTACCGCTGCCATCAACCGTACCCTCTCTGAAAAACGTGCGGCTGCCGTCAACAAGGCACTCACGGAGAAATACGGAATCAGTGCATCACGTATTAAGTATTCTTACAAAGGTGACACCGTGCAGCCGTTTGGCGAGAACGACAAGAATCGCGTCGTAATCGGTCTGGCTGAAGAAAAATAATAAACGACACTTTAGGACATGTGTCCTGATGTAATTTAAAACTGTTTTTTTTACAGGAAGGCAGGAGTAGCGTTTGCAATACGCTACTCCTGCCGCTTTTTTTAGTGGTATGCGCATACATCCGTCTGGAGGCGTGCCCGAAAATTTTCCTGCCGCTTCTGTATAGGATAGGGGATGACAGTTGGCCGGCTGCATCGCCGCTGTATGCATGTTTCCGCAATGGGGGTGGACGAGCAGTTCCATTTTTTTTCTATGATATATTTGGCAGTGTGAAGTAAAGTTCGTAATTTTACGAACGTAAATGTAGATATCGTTATGGACAACCGAAAATATGCTGAACATCAGGAGCAGCTGGCCCGCTTTGCCAAGGCCATGGCACACCCTGCGCGCATTGCCATCCTGCAGTTTCTGGCTTCGCAGGATAGTTGTTTTTTTGGCGATATACACGAGGAACTGCCTATTGCCAAGGCTACGGTGTCGCAGCATCTCAAGGAGCTTAAGTCGGCCGGACTTATTCAGGGCGAGATTGAGGCTCCCAAGGTAAAGTATTGCATCAATCGTAAAAATTGGGAGATAGCCCGGACGATGTTTTCCGGATTCTTCAGCCAACCTCTCTGTAAGGAAGAGAGCTGCTGCTTGTGAGTCTTTTTTTTATGTAGTATGTTCGTAGTTTTACGAATGGCGAACGGGTCGGGTGTTAGTGCAGCTGCATTCCGGAGTTCCGGGCAGCTGTTTCAGACAAAGTGAAATATGTGGAATTTGTTTTACTATTAAATTCAGTTATATGGAAATCAAAGTATTAGGACCGGGGTGCAGCAAGTGTAAGGCAACCTGTCAGGTTATTGAAAAAGTCATTACAGAGAATCATCTCGACGCTACACTGACCAAGGTAGACGACATGATGGAAATCATGAACTACAACGTCATGACCACTCCTGCCGTAGTGGTTGACGGTGAAGTCAGGTTTAAGGGACAGGTACCTACGGCTTCCGATGTTAAAAAGATTTTGGGGCTCTGACACCGCCTCCTCCCTGTTTTTTCCGGCGGCAGTAGGGCCTCTTGTGGCTACTGCCGCTTTTATAAACCTTTTATTGTTCGTATAATGACGAATTAATTTTTCTGACAGGTATGATACAGTATTTTGCCGATTGGCTGGTCTATGAAGTGTTTGGCCTCAGGGCCGGCACCACGTGGGGCACGGCCCTTAACTTTTTCTTTTACGATACCATCAAGATTCTGATTCTGCTTTTTTGCATCAGCGTGTTCATGGGTATTGTCAATTCCTGTTTCCCCATTGAGCGTCTGCGTAACTATCTGCTCACCCATCGTATGTATGGTCTGCAGTATCTGCTGGCCTCTCTCTTTGGCGCCATCACACCGTTTTGCTCCTGCTCGTCCATACCCTTGTTCATTGGCTTTGTCAAGGGAGGCATTCCTCTGGGGGTTACGTTTTCGTTTCTCATCACCTCTCCTTTGGTCAACGAGGTAGCCGTGGCCATGTTTCTGGGTGCTTTCGGCCTGAAGGTAACGCTGGTCTACATTGTCAGCGGCATTCTGCTGGGCATAGTTGGAGGTATGGTGCTGGGGCGTATGAATCTTTCTCCCTATCTGAGCGATTGGGTCCGCCAGCTGCAGCATCAGTCTGCGTTGCAGACCGACGGGTGGCAGCAAAAGCAGATACCCTTTCTTCGTCGTCTGCCCGCCATCGTACGTGAGGCGTGGCGCATTGTGCGAGGCGTCCTGATATATGTCCTCGTAGGTATTGCCATCGGAGCTTTCATGCACGGCTTTGTACCCGAAGGCTTCTTTGCGCACTATATGTCACGCAGCAATTGGCTCGCCGTCCCCCTGTCCGTTATTCTGGCTGTCCCCATGTATGCCAATGCCGCCGGAATCGTACCCGTAGTTGAGGTTTTTGTGGCCAAAGGCATTCCGTTGGGCACGGCCATTGCCTTTATGATGGCCGTGGTCGGTTTGTCTCTGCCGGAGGCTACTTTGCTGAAAAAAGTCATGACCTGGCGTCTCATTGGCATTTTCTTCGGTACCGTTGCCGCCTTTATTGTCCTGTCGGGGTATTTGTTCAATTGGCTTTTGTAGGTTGTTGAGGCATCTATTCCGTTTTTTGCAGTTTGTCATATCGTTATTTCACGCCCGTTTGTCCTCATCATTTTCCCGCCCTAGCTTTTGGTCGGAACAAGGTGGTTCGGAAAAAATTTTCGGCGGCTCGGAAATTTTATCCCGAGCCGCCGAGTTTGGTCTGGATGCACCCTGTATTTTTTTACGAAGTGTAAATAGGAGGGGGGATGCCTGAAAAGGTATTGCAAACGCTTTAGTTTTTATGTTTAAGGGCATAAACGCGTAAAAATCCGGTTAAAAAATTTGGCCGGT
>OMBA01000366.1_pt1 | contig 28949 bp, 24 predicted proteins | sample 1673441 | NCBI WGS metagenome assembly OMBA01 (sample SAMEA103958111, study PRJEB25191) | human gut metagenome | biome: human-associated habitat [ENVO:00009003]; feature: intestine environment [ENVO:2100002]; material: feces | place: Germany | collected 2013/2015
TGTTTTTTTCTGTTATTACAAGAGATACTGATAAAATTTTTAGCAGAGAAGAACGACTCTATTTATAATACCTTTGATAATGGCAGTGATGCAGGATGACACAAGAAGGTAATAATGCATATCATGTATGAAATATCGAAAAAATTATCGTTAAAACCACAAATGATTTTTCTATTGTACTAGCATTGTTTAAACGTTGTAAGGTCGTTAAGAGTACATCGAATATATAATTCGTGATACCTTATCAAGAGGACCTTAATTCTTTCGATTCTTTTTTATGATATAATTGTAATAGGTGATTCGTATGATAAAAGTTGTTGCAGCTTTAATTGAAAAAGATAATAAAGTTTTAATCGCAAAACGTTCAACTGGTGATCCTAATGTATTTGGTAAGTGGGAATTTCCAGGAGGGAAAGTAGAATCTGGCGAAAATGAAATGCATGCTATCGAAAGAGAAATAAATGAAGAATTCGAACTTACAATTAAAGCAAAAGAATTTATCATTAACAATGTTTGCGAGTATCCAACTAAGATTGTTGATCTGAGACTATATAAATGTGATTATGTATCTGGTGAATTTAATCTACATGATCATTCTGAGTATAGGTGGGTAAATAAAGAAGACCTATTAGAATATGATCTAGCTCCTGCTGATATTCCTTTAGCAGAATTTGTAAAGAAGGCGAAGTAATGAACAATGGAGTTAAATTTGTTTTAGATAATTGTGAGAAAACATTAAAATTAGTTAATGAAATTGCAGAATTTAGAAGATTAAAACCTAAAGTTGTTAGAGAATATTATTATTTAAAGTCAATCAAATATACTGGTAATATGTATGAACATTTTTTAAAGTATAAAAATGGCAAACCATATTTAGAATCTCATCATGTGATTACTTTAGCAGATGGTGGTCCAGATGTTATTTATAATATAGTAGCAATTTGTCCTAACTGCCATAGAAAAATACATGTACTTAATAGTAGAGAAGATACAAAAAAATTGAAAAAAATTATATTAGATTATCTTGTTGCAGATGAAGATAATGAAAATATTGCAAAATATAATGCACTATTTAATAATTAATTTAAAAAAAAGAACATAAAGTTCTTTTTTTTCATATCTTAATATAGGTGATAATATGAATAATCAAAATATTAAAGGCATTGTGGTGGATGCTGGTCATGGCGGAAGCGATCCTGGGGCAATTTCTAATGGCATCTATGAAAAAGATTTAAATTTAAAAGCTGCCAATTATATGTATAAAAGACTTCAAGAATTAGGAATTCCATCTGTGATTACAAGAGATACAGATCAGACACTTAGTAGGGAAGAACGTCTAGACATCATGAATAATTCATTTGGAAATGGACGCGATGTCATTATTTTATCTAATCACATTAATTCTGGTGGTGGTGAAGGCGCTGAAATTGTCTATTCTTTACGCGATGATGATACATTGGCAACGAGTGTTTTAAACAGCATTGGTGAAGCAGGGCAAAAGATTAGAAGAGTGTATCAAAGGCGTCTTCCTGAAGATCCAAGTAGAGATTACTATTACATTATGAGAGAAACTGGTAATACTCAGCCATTGCTAATAGAGTATGGTTTTATCGATACTCCTAGTGATGTTGCAAGACTCAATCAAAATATTGAGAAGTATGCTGAGGCCGTTGTCAAAGCAGTTGCTGAATACATAGGAGTTCCATATACTCCACCTGATTCTTCTACTTCTCCCAATCCTTCTACGTATATCGTTCAATCTGGGGATACGTTATGGTCAATTGCTAAAAAATATGGAATTAGTGTAGAGGAATTGAAAGCTGCTAATAGCCTTACCAATAACTTGTTACAATTAGGGCAATCTCTGGTCATTCCTGGTACACAAATTCCACCTGTCGTCGAAGAAGAAAACATTTATGTAGTGCAATCTGGTGATACTTTGTATGCTATTGCTCAAAAATTTGGTACAACTGTAACGCAATTAATCGATTGGAATCAACTTGCTACAACAGTAATTACACCAGGAATGAAGTTGATTGTTTCTGATACGGTGACGACGCCTTCTGATATGATATATACGGTCAAAAAGGGAGACTCTCTCTATAGTATTGCAATGCAATTTGGTGTTAGTGTCGATGATTTAATTCAAGCCAATCAATTGACGAGTACAGTTTTACAAATTGGCGATCAGTTGAAGATTCCTAAAGAAGATACTTCTGGTTCTTCTACTTATGTTGTTCAAAGAGGAGACACTCTCTATAGTATTGCCGCTAAGTATAATGTTACTGTTAGTGATTTAAAAAATGCCAATCAACTGACTTCAAACGTGATAACAGTTGGGCAAGAACTGATCATTCCTACAAAAAACACATATCAAACTTATGCTGTTGTAACAGGGGATACCTTGAGTGGTATCGCTAAGAAATTTAATACCACCGTAGCAAAATTAAAAGAGATTAATCATTTAACATCTGATTTTTTGCAAATTGGTCAATTATTGTTGGTTTCTTAAAAAAATATGATATAATTAACATAGTATAGTGTGGTGAAAATATGGCCGAAGAAAAAAATAGTACAGTTCACAGTAAACATGAAATTCAATATATTACGGACGATCGTACGGGTCATTTGAAACTTGATCCGTTTAATCGTGATGTAAAACGCGAAGAACGTTCACGTGAGAAAAGAGTTGCGGAAATCAAAAAGAATATTCATAAATTCGATGCGCTGAGTGATAAAGATCTTGCTCAACAGAATTTGGAACTACATCAACGAGCAAAAGGAATTGTTAGAAAGTATCAGCGAGATTTAGATCAGGCATTAGCGAATGGTAAAACAGATATTGCTAATAAGATTCGCAAGCAAGTTGATGATGAAATTAAAGAACAATTGTTAGATGACGCTTTTGCCATTGTTTCCGCCGCTGTTAAACGTGAAAAAGGATTTGATTTGCACGATTCTCAAATCAATGCTGCTTTGGTATTGTGTGATGAAAATATTGCTGAGATGCGTTGTGGTGGTGGAAAAACAATCATGCAATTCTTGCCAGCATATTTTAATACCCTTACACTAGATCATCATTTTGTTATCACTCCAAACGACTATTTGAAATATGAAGGATATATTGAGGCTAAGAAAGTTTTCGACCATCTTGGTATGAGTGTTGGGATTATGCCAGAAAATATTCATGAGCGAAAGCAAGTAAAAGAAGAGTCTCATAAAGATATTGTTTATGCAACGAGTGCTTCTATTGCTCACTCTATGCTGTTAGATCGTATGGCCAAGCCAGATGAGAGAGCATTACCTTCTGAAAGTATGTCTGCTAGTATCGATGAGATCGATCAAATTGTTTTGGATAATGCTAGAACTCCGTTCGTTATTAGCGATTCTAATGTTAAATTAAATGATGGATTGGAACATCTAGCGCAAGCATTTATTTCTGAAAATTTTAAGGTGCAAAATGTAGAAGGATTGGAGAATGTTAAAGATTTAAAAGATGCAACTTCTACTAAGATTTATGATCACGAAACAGGTAAGTTTCTAGTTGATATGGTTTTTGATGTCAGAACTAGAACACCACAAATGACGGATTTAGGTGATCAGCACCTTGATGAATTTATGGCAAGAAATCCAATTTTTGGAACGTTAACAGATCATGATCGTGAATTATTTATCAATTATTATGTTCCGAATGCCATACATGCCAAGTATGTTATGAGGCGTGATGTCGATTACGTTGTCGAAAATGGCAAAATTGTTGTTTACAATGCATCCTCTGGTAGAAAAGCCAAATCTAGTGAGTATAGTAGAGGAATTCAGCAGGCTTTGGAAGCAAAGGAAGGATTGCAAATTCATACTGAGAGTGTAAACGGCGATGAAATGTCTATTTTGGATATGGTCCGCAAATTTGATAAAGTTTCAGGTTGTAGTGGTACTGTTCGTGAATTAAATGATTATTTTGAGGATCGTTTTGGAAAATGTGTACGTGAAATTCCTGCTCCGCCTAGCAATGCAATTAATGAAGCACCGGTCTATTTTTTACATAAAAGTGCCAAACAACAATATATTTATGAGGATATCATAGGTCGTAAATATAAGCAGGCTTATATGGGGGATAATTTAAAATATCAACCTGATGCTCCAATTATGATTGTTGCTACTTCTAAAACAGAAGCTGATGCTCTATATAAGGTACTATCGAAAAGCTCTCTGGGAAAAGATGTTCGAATGATTACTGCAGATAATAGTGATGAAGAAATGAGAATATTTGCTCAAAGTGGTCGAAAAGGTGCCATTACAATTTCTACTTTGATGGCTGGCCGTGGTACTGATATTAAATTGGGTGGTGCTCCTGCGCAAGCAGCATCTGCAGAAGTGTGTGCAAAACTAAAGGCTACTGGAAAAATTGACGATGCAACATTAAGCAAAATTCGTGCAAATTTAGATAGTAATGATCAAGCTTTTTTTGCAAATCCAAAAAATCAACAAATTGTTTCTTTGTATCAACAATTGAATCAAAAGTATTCTGAAGAAATGAAAGGTCAAAAAGAAGAAGTAAACAATTTGGGTGGTTTGTGCGTAATCAGTACCGATTTTGTTTCCAGTGAACGTGGCCAACGACAATTACTTTCTCGTGCTGCTAGACAAAGTGATAATGGTACAACAGTACAGTTTGTGTCGTTTGAAGATGAGGGATTCCAAGGTTCCTTGTTGAGTTCTAATGATGTTAAAAAAATTGAAAATATGCTAGTGCAAGCTGGTTATGATAAAGATACTCCCATTACACCATCGATGGGAAAAATTTATAAAGAGTGTCAACGGTTGATAGATAAATGTCGCCGTAGTTATGATGTGAATCAAGCAGCATCTATCATGCAGACGGATCCATATTATGATGTCATTCAAAAAAATGGAGATCACTTTCGCGAAGAACGAGATGCAATTTATAATCCAGAATACGATCCAATCGACGTTATGAAGACGGTTATTCAGCGGGGAATTGAAGATACTGTTTCTAAATTTATGCCAGGGACTAATCCAAGAACATGGGATTTGCAGGGATTAAAAGATATTTATCTTGGCATTTTGGTTGGGGAGGATGCTTTCCAATTAACGGAAGAACAATTGTCTCAAATTTCCCCAGAGTTGGTTTCAAATTTATTAACGGAACGAGCTCATTCGCTTTTATCTTTGAATCAACCTGAAAAAATTAATCCGAGAATGCTCAATAATATGATGGATCAATACTTTAAATCATTCAATTCTGCTATTGGAATGTTCTCTGACGATGCTAGAGGACTTCAAAATAGTGCTGCTATGACACCACAGTTAGATCAAGATAAACGTTTTTCTCTATATTTGGACTTGACACAAGATTATTTTAATCAGATGCGCGACGGAATTTCATATGATTTTTTAGCTAGAGCAAATGGTATCGATTTGATGAAAAAAGAAACGTATGATGTTCAAATATCTAAAAGTACTAGAAGAGAACTCAATATTTATTCGCGAACAAAACCAGCATCTGAATTAGATTCAAGTATTGTATATCAAACTTATACGACCGATATGGAAAAAGAAGCTAGAAAAGCAGGTATGTCGTTTGGTGATTATGTTATTGCACAAGAAGATTCTCTTTCACCTTTAGAAAAAAAACTTGCTAACGTTGTTAAGAATGAGTTAGCAAATTTTGATAAGAGTAATGCGCAAAGGTATTATTCTTTGAGTTCAGCTAGCGCATTGTCATTAGCCGAAGCATGTCAAAAAATTCCACAGCAAGATTTTTATACATTGTATAATGGTTCGCGTAAAACAATTGATCGTTACTTTGGTTGGAAAATAGCAGATGCCTTTTATAACAGTGGCTATAAAAAAGATTTTGTTTTGGATAATAAAGATAAGTTTTTGACTAAATTTTATCAATATGCAATGACTCATGATGGCTATCAAAAATTAACTGGTGTTGCGAATATTAGGCAAGCCTTACAGGAATCTACTTCGGTCTATCAAGAACAAAGTGTAGAAACACAAGGTTCACACTTGAAAAAATAGTAAGCCTATGCTATAATTCATTTATCACGTGTTTTAGGGGCGTGGTATAATGGTAGCATAGGAGTCTCCAAAACTTTTGATGGGAGTTCGATTCTCTCCGCCCCTGCCATGATGAGATTCAGTCCAAATATTTATATTTGGACTTTTTTGTTTCTATTTGGAAACACATAAAAATGACACCCTTTTGAGTGTCATTTTTATGAAGTTCTTGTTTATATTTCATCATCTAATGAGACTGGTATCTCTTGATATGTATTTACTATTTTATTTGTTTTAATATCATAGAAAAATAGAACTATGTTTTTTACTGTTACAATTATATAGAGCCATAGCATATTGTCTAGTTCTGATATTAGAGCAATTGACATGAGCAAAGAAAGTGGTCTACAAAACAATACCAAGGGTAGTACATATCTTCTTGCTGGTCCTGCTACAATAATCTTTTCTCCAGGACCTTGTAAATACCTTTTATTCCCAATCATAGCAATAATCCATACTAAGAAAAAAATTTCACTTAAAAATTCACTTAGACTGTAATTATCTTTCTTAAATAGCGACATTATCATACCTAATAAAGAAAAAAAGAATACAATACTTTCAAAAGTGATTAGTGTTAACAAATTTTCTGAAAACATGAATATTGTACAAAGTAAAACTAGTACGTAAATTAATAAATCAATTGTAAACCGTAATATTGCCATTTTAGTATACGTTTTTCTTATAGCTTTTTTTCTTTTACAATCTTTTTCCTTGTCCGCTTTTGTATAGGGAGTAAATTGATTGTTTTCATCTAATTCACCGATTGCCCAAAATGCATTCTTTAGATTTCCGTTGTTTTCTTCTAATAAAGTCATTGCTGTATCAATTATTTTTTGTCCAATTGCGTAAACTTCTGCTTCATCGTTTGTATAAACTCCACTCCAATATACCATTTTATCGTTTATGTCTTTTATTTGAATCGTTTGACCATTTTTTATAATTTTAAAATCTTTATAATTCATCTCTTCTCACCTTTATTTTATTCTATTTTAACATAGTCTTTAAAAAGCTTGAAAGATAAATTATAACTTGTTGTATAATGAATTTGTATGATAAAAAAGTTGATGGTGGTTGTGAATGGCTAAAATATACATTATTGGCTCGGTTGGAAGTGGAAAAACTACTTTGGCTAAAAGATTGTCTGGAGAATTAAACATTCCGTATTATGAACTGGATTCTGTCACCTGGGAATATCATCCGAATGGACCAGATAGAAGAAGGAGTCCAGAAGAAGTTCAATCGATATTTCAATCTATTCTTTCTAAGTCAGATTGGATTATGGAAAATGTTGGAAAAGAGATGTATTCTGAGGCATATGAGAAAGCTGATTTGATTATATACATCGATTTACGAAAAGATATTTTGTATCGTAGAATTATCGCAAGATGGTTGAAACAGAAAGTTGGTTTGTATCAGGCCCCAGTTAAACCGACATTTCATGCTCTTCGCCAAATGTTGGGTTGGGCCAAAAAAGAGAAAAATCACAGTAGATTAGAGAATTTAGACCAGTATCGTTATAAAATCGTTATCGTAAATGAAAAGACACTCGATTCCTACCATTATTCACTAAAAAAACGTTCATAATTGTTTACTTTCTTGACACTTTTGATGTGTCTTTTTTATTGTTCATAATTTGTTTTGGCACTACAATAATAGTGGAGGTAAAATATGGAAGCAAAAGATATTCAAAGTGTTGCCTGTGTTGGAGCAGGTGTAATCGGTTACAGTTGGGCTCTTTATTTTTCATTAAAGAAGTTAACTGTTTATGTGTATGATTTGACCGATGAGAAATTGAACTTGGCAAGAAACAGAATTCATGAAAGTTTATTAAACTTAATGAAAAATGGTGTTGTAACGGAAAGTGAGATTAACGAAATTGAAAATCGTATTCACTATACAACATCAATGGAAGAAGCCGTTAAAAACGTACAATTTATTACGGAATCTGGACCAGAAAATTACGATATCAAAAAAGAGATGGCAAAACAGATGGAACAATATACATCACCGCAGACGATTATCGCTTCTTCTACATCTGGATTACTCGTTTCAGAAATTGCGAGCGTTGCAGAACATCCAGAACGTTTTATTGGAGCACACCCTTATAATCCACCACATTTAATTCCGCTTGTCGAATTAACGAAAGGAGAAAAAACAAGTCCAGAAGTATTAGAAACAGCAAAAGAATTTTATCAGATGATTGGAAAAGAACCGGTCGTGTTACAGAAGGAAGCATTGGGATTTATTTGTAACCGAATTCAAATGGCTTTGTATCGGGAAGTGGCAAGTTTAGTTATGAACGGCGTTTGTACGATTGAAGATGCGGATAAAGCGGTTACGTTTGGACCTGGTCTTCGTTGGGCAATTATGGGACCAAGTTTGGTATTTGAACTTGGTGGTGGTGAAGGTCATATTGATGGTCTTATGAAGCACTTAAATCCTTCTATCAGTTTATGGTTACATGATATGGCTGATTTCAAGGATTTTCCAGAAGAATTTCCACAAATTGCTAGAGAAGGTGTCGAAGAATCTTTAAAAAATCGTCCAGCAGAAATTGGTAACGATGATGCATCTTTAGCAGAATATCGCGATAAGATGTTGATTGAATTATTAAAGTTACATCATAAGTTATAGGACCATCACATTGGCCCTTTTTCTTTGTCTATTTTTTTGCTATACTATTTTTTAAGGAGTGACAAAATATGAAAAAAGTTGTCGGGACTATGTTTTTTAAAGATGGAAAACTATTGATTGATAAACCGCGAAAGCGTCCTACTTTTCAAATGATTGGTGGTTCTGTCGAAGAAGGAGAAAGTGTATTAGATGCTGCAATTCGTGAATGTCACGAGGAGTTAGGAAATAATGCTATTTTTAATCCAGAAAAGTTAGAACCTGCTATGAATTTTCGTGAGATTGCAACCAGTGACCAAAAAACCGAAATTGATTTTTATGTCTTTTTGTATCGTGGAGAATTAGAAGGGACTCTTTCCACTTCCGATGAGATTGAACAATTTATGTGGTTTGGTCCTGAGGATGATTTTTCGATTTTGTCTAACACATTAAAGAATGAGGTTATTCCATTTTGTATTCAGAATGAGTTGATTTACGAATCTACTGTTCAATTTAAAAAATAGGAACATTTATAGTTAGAAAGAGGAAATACTATGGAATATAAAAAAATTAATCAAGTAATTGTCGCTCGTATCGATAAGGGTGAAGAGATTTTAACGGAAATTGAGCATATTGCTAAACTTGAAAAAATTAAACTAGCGAATATTAATGCTTTAGGTGCGGTTGGAGACTTTACTGTCGGAGTTTTTAAAACCAAAGAGAAACAATATGATTCCAATTCTTTTCAAGGAGATTATGAAATCGTCTCTTTAACAGGAACTATCAATACGATGGATGGAGAATTTTACTCTCACTTACATATGAGTGCAGGTGATGAAACTGGGAAAGTATTTGGAGGTCATTTAAATCGTGCGATTGTCAGTGCCACTTGTGAGATGGTTATCTATATAATAGATGGCGAGGTTGATCGTAAATTCGATTCTGATATTGGTCTTAATTTGTTTTCATTTTAGTTGACAAATAACCTGTATAGTTTTTATAAACATTCTTAATTATATTTTGCTTTTTTGGTATCATATTAATGTATGATACCTTTTTGTTAGGAAGTGATGCTATGTTTTTTGATATCATCTTGTTGTTGATTGGCTTTATTGTCATTATTAAGTCTTCTGATATATTAGTAGATGCGGCCTCTTCTTTGGCACTTAAATTGAAAGTTCCAAAGATGTTAATCGCTTTGACAATCGTTGCATTCGGAACTTGTGCTCCGGAAGTTGCGATTTCATTTCAAAGTGTATCGGCTGGAAATGGTGCCATTGCATTTGGTAATGTCGTCGGTAGTTGTATCGTGAATATTCTACTAATCATCGGTTTGGCAAGTTTTATTCATCCAATTCGAGTGAAACATGCGACCATAAAAAAAGAGTTGCCACTACTATCGATTGTCACTTCTGTTTTTTCTATTTTGATGTTGGATCGTGTTTTTAATCCTTTGACTAGATCTTCTTTTTCTAGGGCAGATGCTTTGATATTGATGCTACTTTTTTTGATGTTTGTATTATATTTAGTTCAAATGTTATTTCGTCGTGATTCTAACGATATAGAAGATGTTAAAATTAAGTATCCACCTGTTGTTTCCGCACTTCTTTTATTAGGTTCTATTATTTTAATTGCACTAAGTAGTGATTTGATTGTCGATTCTGCTCAGAATATTGCTAGAGCAATGCATATTAGTGAAAAAATTATTACGATGTTTGTTATTGTAGTAGGAACAAGTTTACCAGAAATGATTATGACGATTACAAGTGCTAGTAAAGGTGAATTTGATATGGCTATCGGTAACATTATCGGTACGAATATTTTTAACATTTGTATTGTCTTAGGACTTCCAATTTTAATTTATGGAGATATTCCATTGACTGGATTTGGGTTAATTGATATCGGTATGGTTTTCTTATCGTCGACACTTCTATTTATCTTTGCTAGAAGTGAACGAGTCATCAATAAAAAAGAGTCAATTGTCATGTTAGTGATATTCGCTTTGTATTATATTTATTTATTATTTTAAAAATGTTTGTATAAAATATGATTATTTGATATAATCATCTAGGGTATGATAATTCATACAAAAACAGAAATAAAGCACGAATTTTGATTTTTTGAAATCGTGTTTTTCTTTGGTATAAATTAATTTCAACTCATATTCTTTATAGGAGGGCAATATGTTAGAAGGATTTCAATTTATTACGATTTTTATAGAAGGAATTATTTCATTTTTTTCTCCGTGTATTATTCCGTTGATTCCGCTTTATATGAGTTATTTGGCTGGAAGTGCTAGAACCGTTTTAGAGGATGGAACAGTCGTCTACAAAAGAAAAACGACACTATTTCATACTTTGTTTTTCGTTCTTGGAATTTCGATGTCATTTTTCTTATTAGGGTTATCCTTTAGTGCCGTTGGATTGTTTTTTCAAGATGTTCGTCATATTTTATTGATTGTGTGTGGTGTTTTAATTATTTTGATGGGTTTATTTCAGATTGGCTTGATACGGATTCCATTTTTACAGAAAGAAAGGAAGCTGTCTGCCAGGATTAATTTAAAAAAGATGAATCCGGGTGTTGCTTTTGTTTTAGGATTTTTATTTAGTTTTGCTTGGACACCGTGTGTTGGACCGGCGTTATCATCTGTTCTTATGATGGCAAGTAGTGGTAGCAGTGCGATGATTGGAAACTTGTATGTTTTGTTCTATGCGTTAGGTTTTGTTGTCCCATTCTTAGTATTAGGGTTATTTACGACAGAAGCATTGAATTTGTTAAAGAAGTATCAAAAGGCATTGATGAATTTAGTAAAAGTAGGTGGCGTTTTATTAGTTGGAATTGGAGCCTTCCTGTTATATGACAGTATCGATAGTATTCCTCGTAAGACGTTAAATTCTTGTTCCATGGATGATAGAGGATTGTCTAGTTGTGGTAGCAGTTCTAGTACATCCGAATTGACAACTCCACCAGATTTACAGTTATCCGATTATCAAGGTAACTCCTATCGTTTATCCGATTATTCTTCTCAGACAGTCGTTCTTAACTTCTGGTCTTTATCTTGCAACATTTGTAAAGAAGAGTTAAATAGTATTCAAAGATTGCAGGAAGAACTAGGAGATGAGGTTACGATATTGACGATTGTTGATGCCGGTATGAGTCATGCAAGTAATGAAGAAATTCATTCTTACATTCAGGACCATGGATATACATTCCCAGTTTTATTTGATCAAGATGCTAAGACATTTGATTCTTATCGTGTCACATCATATCCAAATACGTTCATTATTCGAAATGGTGAGATTCAAGTAAAAGTACCTGGTGCATTAGAATACGACTCTTTAAAAAATTTAATTGAAGAACATATATAGAGTAAATGAATCGAGTTCGTTTTTTGAATATTCATTTTTGATTTGATCGTCATGTTTTATGGCGATTTTTTTGATATAATGGAATCAGAAGGTGATTTTATGATTCGAAAATCTGCAGCAATCGATCGTTTTTTGAAAGAAAATCCACAATTGCGAGAAAGAAGGTTTGGTTTACCAGATATTGGTAGAAGGCTAGATCACGAGAAATTCAATCCGACGGTTCAAGCCATTGCGGATGCAATCGACTTTTATGGTTACGAAGTGCGGGATGAAAACATTACTGTAATACCAGATATCGATTTAGGTGGCGGAAACCCGATTCGTTCTAAGCCTTTTCCATTAGCAATTGCCGAGATGCGTAAGGCTTTGGATGAAGAGATGTATCGCTATCCTTATACAGAGGGCGATGACCGAATTCGAAAAGTCCTTTTGGATTACATCGAACAGGAAGGATTTATCAATACGGAACCGTATTCTTATTCTGATGTCGATGAAAATGGGTTGTCAGTTCACAACTTGACATTTTTGCCATCTACTTCTATTACGTTTAATTTAATCATTAATATTATTTCTAGACCAGGTGACGTCGTATTGATGCCGGGGCCGAATTATGGCTTGTTTATTATTCGGGCCGAACGGGCTGGTGCAGAAGTTGAGATTTTGCCGGTAACGAAGGAAGACCATTTTTTGGTGGATCCGGATAAGCTTGCTGCTAAAATCGATGAAATTAATGCCAGTTTAAAAAACGTTTATCATAGAAGAAAAGGTTATGTTCCTAGAGTGGTAGCATTTGTCAATGCCAATCCAAATAATCCAACTGGAAAAGTTATGGGTGAATCAGAAACGGATCGACTTACGAAAATCGGACGTGTGTGCTTAGAGCGTGGTGTGTTTGTAATAGACGATTTGGTTTATCGGGATTTGGTGTTTGAACAAAAGAATATTGCCAAACCGATGGCTAGTATTCCGGGGATGTTTCGCAATACCATTTCTTTATTTGGGCTTTCTAAAAGTTACGGAATGGCTGGTCTTCGAGCAGGTTTTGTCGTTGCCGATGAAATTGTCATTAGAGAAGTGATTAACCGTATCTTTCAGGAAATGGATTCTGCTCCTGATATCGTTGGTCGTGCTTTGGCAGGTGCATTCAATACTTCATTAGACCGCAAACAAGTATACGAAACGTACTTTGCAGATTTAAGAAAACGATATTTAGAAAAATATTATTTATTGTATGCTTTGGTAGAGGGAATTGATACAGTACCAGAAAACTATCGTGAAATGGTACGCTTTAAAGTGACTGCTAGATTGGGAACTGAAAACGCGAATGATGCTTTGACAGGGTTATTGTATACAAATTTTCCTTCTAATTTGGAACCGGATGCTGGATTTTTTGCCATTTTAGATTTTACGGAACTAAAAGGAATGAAGTACAAAGGTCATCGTATTTTGACGGAACGCGATTTGTTGCAGTTCTTCTACAAGACGTGTCGAATTCGTTTTTTGGTTGGTCAATCGATTAGTTGGCCGTACCCAGATGAGTTGGTTGGTCGTGTAACATTTGCTTTAGATGATGAAGTGTTAATCGATTCTTTCTATAAAATGCACAATGCATTAAAAGATTTGACGAGACAAGATGATTACATTATCAGAAAGAACGAATTGAAAGATCAAGAACAGATGGCACATATCAAAGTAGATGGATGGCGCAATGCTTATGACCGAATTATCGCTTCTAGGTATTTGAATCAACTCGATTATAAAAAACAGACGAGTCGTTATATTGCTAGTTTTGATGAATATCGAGATTTGGTTTTTGTTGCTGCAAGGCAAGATGAAATATTAGGGTATGCTTGTTTTGATCCCAAAGCGGAAGAATCTAAATACGACTCGGAATTAGTAAGTTTATATTTAAAGCCTTCTCAAGTGGGACAGGGAATCGGTACAGCTTTATTTGAAGCAGTTGTCAAAGAACTCTCTTCAAAAGGATGTCACAATATGATTGTTTGGTGTCTTTCTGATAATCAGAAAGGAATCGACTTCTATCGCAAGTTGGGTGGCAATATCGTAGAAGTAAAACAAGCAAAAATTGGTGACGAGCTATATTTAGAGTACGGTTTTTATTACGATTTGGATTCTTATTTAGCGATGGAAGGTGCCGTTCGTGAACGAGAAGAAGATTGATGACATATTGGAAAGGCTTTCCCATTCCAAATTTCGAAGTAGTTTTCATTTGAAACAGAAGGAGCGCACATACATTCAAGAAAAAGGGTTCGATATTATTCAAAGTCATGCCTATGATTTTATTAACAAGCGTCTTGCTCCCATGCATCCATTGCATGATGGAAAACAGACACCGATGAAAGGGCATCCTGTTTTTATCGCTCAACATGCTACTGCTACTTGTTGTAGAAGTTGTTTAGCAAAATGGCATCACATTGCAGATGATCATGATTTGACTACGGAAGAAGTTCATTATATTGTTCAAGTAATTATGACTTGGATTTTAAGAGACTATTCTGGGCATTAGTATGCTTTTTTCGTTTTTTGATATACTAAAAATAATGGAGGATTTATGAAAACAAATAATAAAGTAGTGATTATTGGCTGTGGAAATGTAGGAATGAGTTATGCGTATGCATTATTAAATCAGCGGACATACGTCAATGAACTTGTATTAATTGACTTGAATCAGGAGCGTTTGATTGGGGAAGTAATGGATTTAAATCACTGTTTGGCTTTTGCTCCTTCTAAAATTAAAATTAAAGCAGGCGATTATCAAGATTGTAGTAATGCTTCTATCGTTGTGATTGCGGCGGGAGCAAATCAAAATCCGGGTGAAACAAGGATGGATTTAATTCATAAAAATTGCAAGATTTTTAAAGGCATTGTTAGTAAGGTTGTCGAAAGTGGATTTCACGGTGTGTTTTTGGTTGCTACGAATCCACTTGATGTCATGACGTATTTGACGTATCGTTATTCTGGCTTTGAGCCTTCTAAAGTCATCGGTTCTGGTACGAGCTTAGATACGGCTAGACTTCGTTATTTGATTAGTGAAAAGATCGATGTCAGTCCCAAAAATGTTCATGCTTACGTCGTTGGAGAACATGGGGACTCTGAATTTGTGCCGTGGAGTAATGCGACGATTGGATTACAAAATATTCAAAACTTTTTATCAGCAAAAGAGATGGATGCCATCGCTGATGAAGTAAAGAATGCAGCCTATGAAATCATCAAACGAAAAGGAGCCACTTACTATGGTATTGGAATGTGTTTAGTTCGAATTACTAACGCAATTTTAGGGGATGAAAATACCATCATTACAGTATCTACTTACGATAAAGATAATGATGTCTACGTAGGGTTACCGACAGTATTAAATCGTAACGGTGCCGATAAGAAAATTTACATTACATTAAATTTAGAAGAGACAAATCGGTTACAAAAGTCAATCGATTTGATTCGTGATGCTATTGCGTCTATTAAAAAGTAAACTGGATTGTAAAGATTTTATGAAAGAGATTGTTTTTTTCAGAGTATAACAGAGATTTATGTTATACTCTTTTTTGTTAGGAATGATAAAATGAAAAAAGTTGAGTTACATTTACATTTTGATGGTTCGCTTAGTATTCCTTATGCCTCTAGGTTGATGGGTAGGGATGTCACTAGCGAACTTGTTTCTGTTCATGCGAAGTCATTGGCAGAATATTTAGATAAATTTACGCTTCCGGTAAGACTTTTACAGTCACGGGAAGATATCGAGACGTTTGCTAGTCTTTTGGCGAAAGATTTGGAAAGCGATGAGGTCATTTATGCGGAGGTTCGTTTTTGTCCACTTCTTCATACCGGAGTTTTGACTGCTGATGAAGTTATCGAAGCTGCTTTGGCGGGATTTCGTCGTGTTCCAGAAGTAAAAATCAATTTAATTTTATGTATGATGCGTAATTTTTCTATAGAAGAAAATAAAGAAGTGATTCGTCTTGCCAAAAAGTACCGAAATCAACATGTCGTTGCTATCGATTTAGCTGGGGATGAGGCATCTTATCCAACGAGAGCTTTTGAACCGTTATTTGAACTGGCCAAAAAAGAGAGCATTCCGTATACGATTCATGCTGGCGAAGCGGATGGTGCTGAAAGCGTTCACTCTGCCATAAAGATTGGTACGAAAAGAATTGGTCATGGCGTGCGCAGTATCGAAAGTGATGATGTCGTTCAAGAACTGATTCAAAATGAAGTCACTTTGGAGGTTTGTCCGAAGAGTAATTTAGATACAGGTATCTATGAATCACTCGACGAACATCCTGTTCGTAAGTTGGTTGATGCTGGGGTGCTTGTAACAATCAATACAGATAATCGCACGGTTTCTAATACTTCCTTAGAATATGAGTATGATCTTCTGCGCAACACGTTTGGTTTTACTGATGTCGATTTTGTAAAATTTAATATCAATGCTATCAATGCTTCTTTTCTACCAGATGAGGAAAAAGAAGAGTTGAAAAAGCAGTTGCTATAGGAGTGGTTGATATGCCTGTTCAAAAACCTCGTGTTAAACTGTTCACTCCTTCTACTTTTGTTCATGCAAAAGATATGGACTTGTACGATCATTTGTCATTTTCCGAAAATCCATCTGTTGTTGTTTCTTTTTGTGATATTACATTTGATGCTTGCAAGTTTGAAAAAATCGATTTTCATTTGTTAGATTTTAAAAACGTATTTTTTTGTGATTGTATTTTTGAACATATCGATTGTTCGAATTTGGAATTTTATAAATCCAATTTTACTCGTTGTCAGTTTATCGACTGTAAAATGATCGGTACTTCTTTTATCGATTCTACTTTGGTAGATGTTACCTTTCATTCGTCTTTAATGCGTTACAGTAATTTTGCTAATTGTAAATTTCAACACATTTCGTTTGTCAAGGCCGATTGTTTGCAGGCTTCTTTTCATTATCTTGACGTCAAGGATCTGTCAATTTTAGAATCTTGTTTGAATGAGACAGAATTTTTAGAAAGTTCGTTAAATCAAGTCGATTTGTCGGATTCCTCTATTTCTGGTATCGTTACGGATTTGAAATCTTTGAAAGGTGCAAAGGTAAGTTTTGAACAAGCGGCATCTTTGGCTCAAATTTTAGGTGTTACGATTGTATAAAAAAAGACTCAAATGATTTGAATCTCGTTTCTTGATATAGAAACTAGTTTCGTTCAAAAGAGTCTTTTTTAATCGATAATTGTAATTTTTTCAATGACAGGTTGATTTTCTTTTGCGACTGTACCATTTGAGTCTTCGGCCGTTACACTAGTAGCGATGGCATCGACAACGTCCATTCCTTCTGTTACGTAGCCAAATACAGCATAACTTCCATCTAAGTATGTAGAGTCTTCATGGACGATGAAGAATTGGCTACTGGCGCTGTTCATTGCACTACTACGTGCCATTGAAATAGCACCTCTCGTATGGGATAGAGTATTGTTTACTCCGTTTTGAGTAAATTCTCCACGAATCGTGTGACCAGAGCCACCTGTTCCATCACCATTTGGGTCTCCGCCTTGAATCATGAATCCTTCAATGATACGATGAAATGTTAAGCCGTCATAGAATCCAGAATTTGCTAGATCTATGAAATTTTGAACGGTAATAGGAGCTTGATCAGCATCTAATTCTACTTTAATGGTTCCGTAGTCTTGTACTACGATCTCGGCATGATGTTTTCCTGTCAATGTTTCTTCGTCGCTACTACATCCAGTTAGAAATAGAAGCGGTATTAATACGATTCCTAATAAGAATCTGAATTTTTTCATATCTTCACCTTTCCTTTAGAATCATTTTATCATATTTTAAGGTTATGGTATAATAAAAATAGAGGTGAACGATATGGACGTTGAAATTAGACAGATGAAAGAATCTGAACTTTCCCAAGTTGCTCGTCTAGTGCAACGGGTATTTGGGTATGATGCAGTTCCACAGAGGTTGGATTCGGGCGATTTTTCAGTTGTTGCTGTCGTCGGTGGTAATATTGTAGGACAAATCTTGGTTCATCCCATTGTTGATCCTTTTTTAAATCGAACACAATACTATTTGCAAGATGTATGTGTAGATGAGGAATATCGTGGTAAAGGAATTGCTTCTAAAATGATGCATTTTGTATTTGATTTTGCACAAGAAAATCATATTTTTCGAATTTTCCTAACATCGAGTAGAAATCGTTTGGATGCGCATGCGTTGTATGAAAAATTTGGATTTTATGTGCGAGATTCTGATATTTTTGCAAAAGATTTTGAATGAGTTTATCGTTTTGTTCGGTATACTAACGATAAGTAGAGGAGTTGAGCTATTATGTATTATGATCACAGTTATTTTTATACACAGATTAGTGAGGAAGAATATCAAAAACGAGTATTAGATGCGAAAAAAAATGTACGTTGTAATACCGTTCGGCATGTTCTTAGTATATATAAAGGAAAGGCTGGCACTTTGAAGATTGATCGAAGCCGTTTTCATATTTCTGTGAAAGATGGAAAAGATTATTTGGTAAGAAAGACATTTACTCTTTCTAATTATGATTTACAAGTAAAATATTATTTGGAGACGACGATTGTAAAAGGGTATGAAGCAAACGATGTTATTTATAATAAGATAGCTGGTATCGGATGCTTCGTGATGCAACGGGATAATTACATGAAAGCAGATGGTACTTTTTTCCATGCATCAGAAGTATATGGGAATCGTGTTTGGCATGATGATCCGAAAGTCATTCAACAAAAATTTATTCAATATGACATAAATTGGAAAAATGTTGCCTATACTATAAATGAGAAAGATTTCATTGAGGGAAAAGTAAAATTTTAAAAAAAAAATTAGCACTCTCTGTTGACAAGTGCCAAATAAAGTGGTATAACTATAATTGTTGAAAGGAAGGATGAAATATGATGAGTTTAATCCCAAGAAAATTTTATTTAGATGACATTTTTGATAATTTCTTAAGCGATCCTGAGGAAAGTAATATGAAATGTGATATTTATGAAAAAGATGGTGATTATCACATTGAAATGGATGTTCCTGGATTTAAGAAAGAAGATATTAAAATCGAATGTGACAAAGGCTATTTGACAATTACAGCTGAGAAACATTCTGAAGATAAAGAAGAAGATAAGAGTAAAAAATACATCAGACGTGAAAGATCTTATGGTAAATACCAAAGAGAATTCTATCTTGGAGATGTAGAGGCTGATAAAGTTCATGCAGAATTCAAAGATGGAATGCTTAATATCACAGTTCCTAAGAAAACTGAAGTTGAAACTAAGAAACTTATCTCAATCGAATAATATTGAATTCATCAAAGAGTGCCCTGCAGGGCATTCTTTTTTTGCAATTTTGTGTCAACTAAATTTTTCCAATTTTTGATTTATACGTAAAATGTTTGGCAAATTTGTAAAATGAGTTTATAATAAAGACAGAGAAGAGGAAATTTTAATGAATGTAAAGGTCGGAACAAAGTTCGACATACATTGTTATAAACATGATGGTAGCATTCATAGAACATGGGATGAAGCCGTTCTCTTAGAAATCCACGACGATTATATGGTTTTCGGTAATGATAAGACGAGAGTCATTGAATCGGATGGCCGAAGTTGGAAAACAAAAGAACCTGCAGTTATGTACTTTTATAAAGATAAGTGGTTCAATATTATCGGTCAATATAAGAAAGATGGCATTTATTATTATTGTAATATTGCCTCTCCATTCATTTTAGATGGCACGACGATTAAATATATTGATTACGATTTGGATTTACGTGTTTTCCCAGATGGATCGTTTAAAGTGTTAGATCGAGGTGAATACAATTATCACAAAGGATTGATGCATTATTCGAAAGAACTTGATGTTGTTTTGAAAGAAGAATTAGGAAATTTAATTGAGATGGCAAAGGAACATCAAGAGCCGTTTTCTACTGGTACAGTAGAACATTTTTATAACAAATATGTCGAGTTAAAGAAGAAAGTTACGCATAAGTAACTTTTTTTGTAAAAAAATTAAAAAATGTGTTGACTTTGTGAAATGTGGGTGTTATATTAGATAAGCAACTTGAAATTCAAGTTAGAAATGATTGTCAACCAAGAAAAAATAAAAAACTTTTTTCAAAAATGTGTTGACATCGCTGGTTAAATTTGATATATTAAACAAGCAACTTGAAAAAAGATTGCAAGATCTTTGAAAACTGAGCAAAACGTCAAAACCTTTGAAGTCAGGAAATAAGAATAAACAAACAAAAAATAAATTTTTTGGAGAGTTTGATCCTGGCTCAGGATGAACGCTGGCGGCATGCCTAAGACATGCAAGTCGTACGAAGTAGCCCAAAGAAGTGGAGTGCTTGCACGAAGCGGACTTGGATCACTACTTAGTGGCGGAAGGGTGAGTAACACGTGGGTAATCTGCCTCAGAGACTGGGATAACTACTAGAAATGGTAGCTAATACCGGATGAGAGATAGAAAGATACGTTTTTTCTATAGTAAAAGAAGCCTTAAAGCTTCACTTTGAGATGAGCCTGCGGCGTATTAGCTAGTTGGTGGGGTAAAGGCCTACCAAGGCGACGATGCGTAGCCGACCTGAGAGGGTGATCGGCCACACTGGGACTGAGACACGGCCCAGACTCCTACGGGAGACAGCAGTTAGGAATATTCGTCAATGGGGGAAACCCTGAACGAGCAATGCCGCGTGAACGAAGAAGGTCCTCTGGATTGTAAAGTTCTGTTGTTAGGGACGAACGACCAGTATAGGAAATGATACTGGAGTGACGGTACCTTTCAAGAAAGCTCCGGCTAACTACGTGCCAGCAGCCGCGGTAATACGTAGGGAGCGAGCGTTATCCGGATTTATTGGGTGTAAAGGGTGCGTAGGCGGATTAATAAGTTGGTGGTCTAAGCCCGAAGCTTAACTTCGGTTCGCCACCAAAACTGTTAACCTTGAGTATGGTAGAGGCAAGTGGAATTTCTAGTGTAGCGGTTAAATGCGTAGATATTAGAAGGAACATCAGTGGCGAAGGCGACTTGCTGGGCCAACACTGACGCTGAGGCACGAAAGCGTGGGGAGCAAATAGGATTAGATACCCTAGTAGTCCACGCCGTAAACGATGGATACTAAGTGTCGGGCAACCGGTGCTGAAGTAAACACATTAAGTATCCCACCTGAGTAGTACGGTCGCAAGGCTGAAACTCAAAGGAATTGACGGGCACCCGCACAAGCGGTGGAGCATGCTGTTTAATTCGATGCTACGCGAAGAACCTTACCTGGGCTTGACATCCCTTTGACCGGACCTAGAAATAGGACCTTTCTTCTTCGGAAGACAAAGGAGACAGGTGGTGCATGGTTGTCGTCAGCTCGTGTCGTGAGATGTTCGGTTAAGTCCGATAACGAGCGCAACCCTTGTCCTTAATTGCTAACAGTAAGATGAGAACCTTAAGGAGACTGCCGGTGATAAACCGGAGGAAGATGGGGATGACGTCAAATCATCATGCCCCTTACGTCCAGGGCTACAGGCGTGCTATAATGGCCGGTATAAAAAGAAGCAAAACTGTGAAGTAGAGCAAATCTCGAAAGCCGGTCTCAGTACGGATTGGAGTCTGCAACTCGACTCCATGAAGCCAGAATCGCTAGTAATCCCGAATCAGAATGTCGGGGTGAATACGTTCCCGGGTGTTGTACACACCGCCCGTCACGCCATGGGAGTCAATAATACCCGAAGCTGGTAGCTTAACCGAGCAATCGGAGGGGGCCATCGAAGGTAGGATTGGTGACTGGGGTGAAGTCGTAACAAGGCATCCCTACGAGAACGTGGGGATGGATCACCTCCTTTCTAAGGAGTAAAATCCGAATTAGACTTTAAAGGCAACGTTTTGCTTAGTTTTGAGAGATCTAAAAGATTTCTCAAGGGAATAGTTCTTTGAAAACTAGATAATATGAGGAGTATGTATTTCAAACGAGCGAGATACATACAAAGCGTGTATATTGTGATAAGTGATATATACGAAAACATCTCATCAAATTAGGATAGTAATATCAAAAATGGTGGTTAAATTAGTAAGGGCGCATGGTGGATGCCTTGGCACTAGAAGCTGAAGAAGGACGTGACAAACAACGATATGCTTCGGGGAGTAGTAAGTATACTTTGATCCGGAGATTTCCGAATGGGGGAACCCACTAGTAAGAAACTACTAGTATCATAAAGCGAATACATAACTTTATAGAGAGCAACCCGGTGAACTGAAACATCTAAGTAACCGGAGGAGAAGAAAGAAAGCAATCGATTCCCTAAGTAGTGGCGAGCGAAAGGGGAACAGCCCAAACCAATCTTCGGATTGGGGTTAAAGGACTCCATAAGTAGAGAAGAAAGTCTTAATATAGTTGAAGTCGTTGGGAAGCGATACCGAAGAAGGTGATAGTCCTGTAGGCGAAATATTAAGAACTCGAAGGAGAATCCTGAGTACAATGGGACACGAGAAATCCTGTTGGAAGTAACGGGGACCATCCCGTAAGGCTAAATACTCTCTAGTGACCGATAGTGAACAAGTACCGTGAGGGAAAGGTGAAAAGAACCCCGGGAGGGGAGTGAAATAGAATACTGAAACCATGTGCTTACAAGAAGTCAAAGCACATTAAAGTGTAATGGCGTGCCTTTTGCAGAATGAACCGGCGAGTTAATGTTGCATGCGAGGTTAAGTAGAAGATACGGAGCCGAAGCGAAAGCGAGTCTTAATAGGGCGAGTTAGTATGTAGTATTAGACCCGAAACCGAGTGATCTAGCCATGAGCAGATTGAAGTTTGGGTAAAACCAAATGGAGGATCGTACCGACGTACCCGGAAACGTGCGCGGATGACTTGTGGCTAGCGGTGAAATTCCAATCGAACTCGGATATAGCTGGTTCTCCCCGAAATAGGTTTAGGCCTAGCCTCGAGGTAGAGATATGTGAAGGTAGAGCACTGAATGTCCGATGGCCCCGTCTAGGGGTACTGAATGCAATCAAACTCCGAATGTCATGTATTATACTCGGGAGTCAGCGTGCGGGTGATAACGTCCGTACGCGAAAGGAAAAGAGTCCAAGATCGCCAATTAAGGTCCCAAAATCTGTACTAAGTGGGAAAGGATGTGGAGTTGTCAAAACAGCTAGGAGGTTGGCTCAGAAGCAGCCATCCTTTAAAGAGTGCGTAATAGCTCACTAGTCGAGTGACACTGCGCCGAAGATGTACCGGGGCTAAGTACAGTACCGAAGTTGCGGATTCATGCATAAGCATGAGTGGTAGGGGAGCGTTCTAACAGCGGAGAAGGTTTACCGGAAGGAGAGCTGGAGCGGTTAGAAGTGAGAATGCCGGTGTGAGTAGCGCAAGCTGGGTGAGAATCCCGGCCACCGTTTGCCTAAGGGTTCCTGGGGAAGGTTCGTCCTCCCAGGGTTAGTCGGGTCCTAAGACGAGGCTGAAAAGCGTAGCCGATGGACAACAGGTTTATATTCCTGTACTATCTGTATAACTGAAGGAATGACGAAGAAGGCTATGGAGATCCAGTTAATGGATTCTGGTCTAAGCACAAAGGTTTATAAAAAAGGAAATCTGTTTATAGAGCAACTGAAGTGTGATGGGGAAGGAGTTAGAGATAACTCCGAACTTTCCAGACGCCAAGCTTCCAAGAAAAGTTTCTAGGGCTAATTATACAGGTACCCGTACCGAGAACCGACACAGGTGGGCAAGGAGAGTATCCTAAGGTGAGCGAGAGAACTATGGTTAAGGAACTCGGCAAAATGACCCCGTAACTTCGGGATAAGGGGTGGTCAAGCGATTGACCCGCAGTAAAGAGGCCCAGGCAACTGTTTACCAAAAACACAGGTTTCTGCAAAAGCGCAAGCTGAAGTATAGGAGCTGACGCCTGCCCAGTGCTGGAAGGTTAATAGGAGAGCTTAGATGTGACGAAAGTCGATAGCATCAAAGGTTCGAATTGAAGCCCCAGTGAACGGCGGCCGTAACTATAACGGTCCTAAGGTAGCGAAATTCCTTGTCAGGTAAGTTCTGACCCGCACGAAAGGCGTAATGATCTGGGTACTGTCTCAACCATAGACTCGGTGAAATCTTATTACCTGTGAAAATGCAGGTTACCCGCGACTGGACGGGAAGACCCCATGGAGCTTTACTATAGCTTGATATTGAGGTTTGGTAAGTTATGTAGAGAATAGGTGGGAGACTGAGAGATATCGGCGCCAGCTGATAAGGAGTCAGCAATGGAATACCACCCTTAACTTATTGAACTTCTAACCTAGGTCCATAATCTGGATCAGGGACAGTGTCTGGTGGGTAGTTTGACTGGGGCGGTCGCCTCCCAAAAAGTAACGGAGGCGCCCAATGGTTCCCTCAGAATGGTTGGAAATCATTCGAAGAGCGTAAAGGTATAAGGGAGCTTAACTGCGAGACCAACAAGTCGAGCAGATACGAAAGTAGGGCTTAGTGATCAGACGATGCAGAATGGAATGGTCGTCGCTTAACGGATAAAAGTTACCCTGGGGATAACAGGCTGATGCCACCCAATAGTTCACATAGACGGTGGCGTTTGGCACCTCGATGTCGGCTCGTCACATCCTGGAGGTGAAGTCGCTTCCAAGGGTTGGGCTGTTCGCCCATTAAAGTGGCACGCGAGCTGGGTTCAGAACGTCGTGAGACAGTTCGGTCTCTATCCGTCGTGGGCGTAGGAAAATTGAAGAGATCTGTCCTTAGTACGAGAGGACCGGGACGGACCTACCTCTGGTGTATCTGTTGTCACGCCAGTGGCAGCGCAGAGTAGCTATGTAGGGAATGGATAACCGCTGAAAGCATCTAAGCGGGAAGCCAACTTTAAGATGAGTTTTCCCATTATTAATTAAGTAAGATCCCTCAAAGACGATGAGGTTGATAGGCTGGAGATGGAAGCGTAGCGATACGTTGAGTTGACCAGTACTAATCGATCGAGGATTTAATCATTATTAAATAATTTGATGAGCATATTATCTAAGTTTTCAGAGAATTATTCGAAAAATAGAATAAAATTTCCTTGGTGACAATAGCAAAGAGGGTCCACCTGTTCCCATCCCGAACACAGAAGTTAAGCTCTTTAGCGCCGACGATAGTGAAAGCTAAAATAGGACGTTGCCAAGGATTTTTTTTTGTTTATAAATATTTACAGTTTTATTTCTTAGACAACTTTAATTTTGTTGTCTTTTTTTTGTGGTTGTGGTATTATAAGATTGTATATTCATAAAAAGGAGTGGTTGGCATGGCTGAAACCAATACATTGATTACGGAAGAGGATATCCAAAAACAGAGAGAGTTAGTTAGTAATTTAGAAGCTAATATGCAATCATTACAAACTCGGTTACCAGAGTCTAGTGCACGTATTGAGTCTTTAACGAAACAAATTGCGTCAAATGAATCAGAGGCACAACAACCTGTAGTACAGGCAAGTTCTGATGATTTCGAGGAAATGATTCCTATGATTCCTGCAGAATATAGTGAGTTAGAGAAACAATATCAAACTATAGCTGACGATGCAGACATTAAAGTTTTAGAAGAAGAAGTCCGAAAACTTGAGTTGGATACTGTATATGGTCCTAATCCAGAATATGATACAAAATTAGCAGAGTTAAATCAAAAAAAGACTGCTAGAGAACAAGCATTAAATGATTTGAAAAACCGAATGAATGCAATAAAACCTGTCGAAGTTTCGCAATTGGATTTTATTATCAATCGTCTTAATGATGGTATTGCACATCCATATGATGATTTTATGGCTGATAAAGAATTTATAGATAGTTTGGCTGTCCTTTTTAGTAAAGAACTTCCGAATGAGATGATAGAACCACAGGGTATATCTACGACTGAAATTGACGACTTGAATACTAAACGAAACGAATTGATAAAACAATCTCGTGATATGATTCAAAATTCTCCTGAATATTTAGGTTTAGTTAAATCAAGAGATACTTATCAATCTAGTCTTAATGAGGCTAATGACATGTTTAATGCATTGCAGGAATTTGTTGCTAAGTCTTCTGCTATGGAAAAGGAAGCAGAAGTATCAAATACTACATTGACATCAATGTTGAGTGATAGAATTGATAAACTTGTGGCGCAACAAACTTCGTTAGAATTTCTTCTACAGCATATGAGCCCTGATTCTCCGGATTTTTCTAAAACACAAAGAGAAATAGATGATATTAAAAATACACTTCACACCCAGGCACTTTTTGCAGAGTATGCTGAATTAAGTCCTGATGAACTGGAATCTCGTCGAATGCAATTAATAGATCAAAGAAGATTATTTGGTCGCACTGTTGATGATTTTAATAGAGATATTGGAAGATTTGTACCAAATACAGATGAATATCGTGAGATTCAAAGTCAAATTCATTCGATTGATGAACAACTAAAAAATGCTCATTCTACAAAAAAAGCATCTTCTTATAGTGCTTTGATTCAGCAAAGAAATCAATTGAATAAAGAAATTGCTACAAATAAGTCAAAACTAGAAAAGGCTACAAAAGATGAAGACTATAGTGAAATTCAAAGGATAAGTGGTTTATTAAACGATCAAAATAATAATCTGACTACAATTAATGATCAGTTATCTAAATTTGAAGTTAAATTCAAAGATCCAATTCAAAGATATCATGAGTTACGCGAAAGAGTTGAGCGTGCTAAAGCTGATTCTGATGATATGTATCCTGAATTTGAAAAAGATTTAGCGGCATTGCGTAAAATTGAACGTGCAGCTTATTTGCATATTCATCATCGCGATAAGGAAATTGGTGTAACTCCTACACCAGAACCTCCTGCTCCACCAGCTGCTACTAGTTCCAGTGATGTTGATTTAGAAGATCAATTAAACAGGGCGAAAGAAGAACACAATAAATTAATTGGAGATGTAAATAAAACTAGAGCAGAAATCGAAGAAGCAAAAAATAAGTTGAATGAGTTAATTGCTAAGAAAAAGGAACAAGATAAAAAAGCAGAACCACCTGTCAATCCGTTTGATAACTCAGGAACTGCTACTATTAAAGCAACTCGTTGGGAATGTAAATTTCAAGGTTATGCTAAAAAAGGTTTGGTAAAGATTGCAACAAGCACTGCTTTTGGCAAGAGAATATATGATAATCTTCGTGCTAAAAGAGCAGAAAAATATGCTAAGAAATTGAATTGTCTTCAAGAAGTATATGATGTAGCTAATGCTAATTATAATCGTATTGAAGGAAATTATAATCGAATTGCTAATGAAATTAGTAATATGCAGAATTTAATTGATCAAAAGTTAGAATTTGAAAAGTTACAACTAAAAGTTAATAATGAAAAAAAATCTGTTCAAATTATAATGCAACGGCGTGTAGCATTATTTAAAAAATCATTGGATTTGTTGAACATTCCTGATGATCAGAAACGAAAGATATCAGAAACTGAAGTAAGGAAGATGTTAGAAACTAAATCTGATCAAATGTCTAAGGAACTGCTAGGACAGTTAAAAAAATATGCAGATTTGATGAAAAAAGCAAATAATGCTATGAAAAAGGATGCTGAGGAATTAGCCAATGTGAAGAATCAATACCATCAAAGTCTTAAACAACATGGTTATGATTCGGCAACAGATCCTAAGAATCTTGAAATTCAAATTACGACTCGTTTGGATAAAGCAAAAGAAGAACAACAGAATTTTGATTATTCACAACTTGAGACTTTGTCAAATGATCGTGCTCTTGCTGAAAAAAAATTAAATCAATTCAAAAACTATGTTCAGAGAAATGGTGCTACCATTACTCCTGTTGAAGTTGAATTGAATCCTGACGAATTGACAGAACGTAAAGTTAAATCTTCTGCTCCAAAACAAAATCGTTTCTCCGTTTGGTTTGACGGTTTAAAACAAAGATTTTCTCGTAATGAAGACGAAGAGCTGGCTGAATATGCATTTGCTAATGCTGGTGAATTAGATAGTAATCCAAAGGAAAATTCATCAGAATCTATCACTAGCAACAATCCTGCTACTCAGCCTCCTAAAGAACCTAGCGAAGAACAAGATTTTTCAGTTCCAATTCGACCTATTGAAAAGTCACAAAATGCTCCAGTTGGGTTGCCAGTAAACCCTTATGTAGTTTCTACTCAGGCACCTGTAAATCCAGAACAAATTCGTGTTGTTCGGCCTTCAAAGAAGACTTCAGGAGAATCAACGATTGCATCGGATTTACCAAAAGCAATATTAGGAACAGACGAATCTAGATTACAGGCTCGTGCAGACAAATTTGAAAGAGATTCTGCTAAAACTGTTATGCCTACTCAAGATTCAAAAGATGTTACTAAACAAGAGAGTACACCGAAAGAGGATTATTCCGCTTATGAAGATCAAACAGTTCGCCAACTAAGTGAAATAGGAATTGATTATAATTCGTTATCTGATGGTGCAAAAAAAGTTGCCAGAGAGCATTTTGTTAAATATTTTGCCTCAGATGACTCAGCTAAAACGGATGAGTCTACTAGACATATGTAGGATAGGAGGGGAAGGCTATGAATACTAATTATATTCACAAAACTTTGACATTTGATGACGACAAACAATACATCGTTATTAACCAAGCAATTTATCATGGAAAAAATTATTTATTATTAGTAGGAATCACTCCGGATGGTGAAGACGTTAATGATGATGTTGATATTGTCGAAGAACAAAAAGAAGGGGAAAAATTATTCTTTGCTTCTGTCGAAGACCCTGAACTATTCGACTTATTAGCAAAATATTTACAACCGAAGTTTGCAAACTAATAAAAGTATTTAAAAAGGTTCAATGTCAAGTAGTGTTGGTGAAACCAAAAACTAATGATAAATGAACTGTT